>MDTD01028330.1_pt1 | contig 18416 bp, 20 predicted proteins | sample 811221 | NCBI WGS metagenome assembly MDTD01 (sample SAMN05326646, study PRJNA326480) | marine metagenome | isolation source: seawater | place: Pacific Ocean: South West | collected 2011 | reverse complement strand
TCTTGAGCTTGCACCAAATTCAGAGTCTTTCAAGCTTTTGAGTGAAGCCAGAGATGAATCACATAGGTTTGCAATAACAGCATCTAGAAAAAAACTTATGAAGAATAATAAATACTCTTCTCTTGATAAGGTTAGAGGAGTTGGACCTGTGACCAAGACTCAGCTTCTAAAGAAATATAAAAGCTTAAAAAATATTAAAAATGCATCAATAGGAGATTTAATGACTATCAAAAACATAAATGAGACAATGGCTATACGTATTAAAGAAATATTATGATTGCTAACTTATTGAATGCCTTAACTCTCTCAAGGGTTTTATGCGCAATTTTAATCTATTTGTTTCTTTATCTTGAAAGCTATTATTTATTGTCTTTAATATTGTTTGGGGTTGCTTCATTTTCTGATTTTCTTGATGGTTACATAGCAAGAAAAACAAACTCTGAGTCAGTATTAGGAGAAATCTTAGATCCTATAGCAGATAAATTGTTAATAGTTTTCGTTTTAATTGGACTAAGTATCAACCTTGATAGTTATTTAATTGGATTTATTTCTTCAGTAATTATATCAAGAGAGATTTGGGTTGCTGCATTGAGGGATATTAATTCAAGAAATAATAAAACTGATAAAACAAAAGTAACTTTTTTAGCGAAAACAAAAACTGCGATTCAAATGTTTGCTGTTTTAATGTACCTCCTTGGCCTTACAATAAATAGCATGACGATCATTTTCTTTGCCGATATTGTTCTTATAATTGCATTTTTAGTTACAATGCTAACCGGATTTCAATATACAGTTTCAACTTTCAAAAATGAATAAAAATAAACAAATAATAGATATCGCAAGAAATGTAATCAATGATGAGGTTGATGCTCTAATTGGACTAAAGAATTGCATTGATGAAAACTTTGTAGAAATCGTCAATGTAATTTGTGATTGTAAAGGACGTATAATCTTTACTGGTGTTGGAAAATCTGGGCATATAAGCAAAAAGATTTCTGCAACTTTATCAAGTACGGGAACAAGCTCATTTTTTATGCACTCTACAGAGGCTTTTCATGGAGATCTTGGAATGATCCAAAGTGATGATATTGTTGTTGGAATAAGTTATTCAGGTGAAACTGAGGATCTTTTAAAAACAATACCAATTATTAAGAAGATTGGCTGCTGTGTAATAGGGGTATCCGGAAATGAAGAATCAACACTATCAAAGATTTCTGATTATCACCAGCTGATAAAGGTTGAAAAAGAGGCTTGTCCACTTGATCTCGCTCCGACTTCAAGCGCTACAGCAACACTTGTCTGGGGAGATGCACTGGCAATTTCACTGATGGATAAAAAAGATTTTAAACCTGAGGATTTTGCAAAGTCGCATCCTGGAGGTGCATTGGGAAGAAGATTACTTCTTTCCGCAAAAGACGTAATGGTTCATGGAGATGAAATACCAATTATTAATTATGATGCGCTATCAAAAGATGTAATAAAAATTATTTCTGAGAAAGGAATGGGAGTAACATTTGTAAAAAATCAAGGTACTAAGATACTTGGCTTAATAACAGACGGAGACATTAGAAGAGCTATAGATAAATCAAATTATTTTTTTGATATGACTGCTCAAGATTTTATGAGCGAAAATTTTATTTCAGTTGCACCTGATGAGTTAGCAACTGAGTGCTTAAAAATAATGGCTGATAGAAAAATAGGTTGCCTTGGTGTAATGGAAAACGATTTATTAATTGGCATTGTAAATCAAAAAGATCTAGTCAAATTGGGTATATAATTCGATTCTAGGCTGGGTGGCAGAGTGGTCATGCAGCGGACTGCAAATCCGTTTACGCCGGTTCGATTCCGGCCTCAGCCTCCACAAGAAAAAAAAATATCTTATCACTTTATTTTGTATATAATATGCTTCTTTAGTAGGATTTAAATTATGAAAATACTTGTAATGGGACTTCCGGGAAGCGGTAAAACTTACCTCACAGAAAGACTGCAACCGCTTTTAGAAGCAGCCTGGTATAATGCAGATAAGGTAAGAGAAATGGCTAATGATTGGGATTTTTCTGATGAAGGTAGAAAAAGACAATCCAATAGAATGAGAACATTCGCTGATTTTGAAAAAAATTCAGGTAGATTTGTAATATGTGATTTTGTGTGTCCCACATCAGAGACAAGATCTAATTTTGCTGCTGATATTACTATCTGGATGGATACAATCCAAGAAGGAAGATTTGAAGATACCAATAAAATCTTTGTGAATCCTGAAAAGGTAGATTTCCACATAAAAGAGTGGAATGAAAAAAATCATTTAAATATTGCCTATGATATAAAAGAAAAATATGTTTGATTGGAAAAAACCTACCGTTCAGATGTTAGGAAGATGGCAGCCTTGGCATGATGGCCACCAAGCACTATTTAAAAGGTGTATTGCAAAAACTGGTCAAGTTGCAATTCAAGTTCGAGATGTGCAAGGTGCATCTGGTGGCGATGGCCAAAATGACAATCCATTTGATTGGGACGAGGTATGTAAGAATATTGAAATTGGTCTTGCAAAGGATGGTTTTAAAAGAGGTGTAGATTACGAAATAATGCTTGTTCCCAATATCGTAAATATTACATATGGAAGAGGAGTCGGCTATTCATTTGATGAAGAAGTTTTTGATGATTCAATAACCTCTATAAGTGCTACAAAAATAAGGAAAAAACTCAGAGAGGAGGGAAAGTTAGACTGATTTGCTAACTTTAAAAAAATGAATGTTGCCATTATTGGATATGGTTTTGTTGGAAAAGCTCTTAAAGCAGGGCTGAAAGATGATGTTATTACAAAAGCAATTGATCCAATCCTAAAAACTTCTACTAAAGACTTAGAAACATTTAATCCCAAAATCATATTTATATGTGTCCCAACTCCAATGGGAGATAATGGGAAACAGGATTGTACTATCCTAGAAACTGTAATTGATGAAATAGTTTCATTAAATATACAAAGTACCATTGTTATAAAAAGTAGTGTGCTACCAGACACCTTAACTAAAATTAGAAAAAGAGTTCCAGGGCTTATTTACAATCCAGAGTTTTTAAGGGAAAAATTTGCAAAAGAGGATTTTATTAACTCCGAGTTAATAATATTTGGAGGAAAAAAAAGGAGTTGTAAAATTTTAGCTGATTTTTATAAGAATCATACAAGATGTATCCATAAAAGATATATATTTACTGATCTTGTAACAGCTTCTCTGGTAAAATTTACAATAAACTCATTTCTTGCAACAAAAGTAATTTTCTTTAATCAAATAAAAGATTTATATGTTAATTCTGATGCTAAAGATGATTGGGACAACTTTACTAAGTTTTTAGCAGTTGACAAAAGAATAGGACATAGTCATATGTCAGTTCCTGGTCATGATGGAAAATTAGGTTTTGGTGGAGCTTGTTTGCCAAAAGATTCTAATGCTATTTACGAGTATGGAATTGAAATCGGTGTTAACTTAGACCTTATCAAAAAAATTATAATTTTGAACAATTCTATAAGAAAGAAATATGATTCTGATGACAGAGAAAAAATTCAAAATATTTCTTATGATTAAGCCCAGGTGGTGGAATTGGTAGACACAAGGGATTTAAAATCCCTCGAAGGCAACTTCGTGCCGGTTCAAGTCCGGCTCTGGGCACCAAACAAATATCGATGATTTATCTTCATATAGGCAGGCATAAAACAGGCACGACATCCATACAGAAATATTTTCATCAACATAAAAATTTTTTTCAAAAGAAAAACCTTGTTTATTTTCCTACTAAAGATAAAAGTTTTGCACATCATCACTATCCTTACTTCTTAAAAGAGCAAAGATTCTCAAGAGACTCTAGGCTTCTTTTGTCCAAGGAAATATGCAAAATTACAAAGGAAAACGATAAAGACTTTTTAATATCTTCTGAGGATTTTCAAAATATTTATCCAAGCAATATTAAAGATATTTTTAATTTAACAAACCATGAAATTACAATCTTGATCTATTTAAGAGATCCAGTTAAATATTTTATTTCTTCATGGAAACAATATATACATGCCAATTATGAAGTTTTTTCTTTCAAAAAATATATTAATACAAAAAAAGAGCTTTGCATGTATATTACCTTTATAAATCAATGGAGAAGATTTTTCGAAAACGTTGTTGTTAGAAATTTCGAGAAAGATGCTTTGATTAACAATAACTTAATACATGACTTCGCTTCTATTGTTTCTCCAAACACAAAAAGCACTGACCTTCCTGATTTAGATTATTTTAGTAATAAGTCATTAGACAATGTTACAACTCTTTTTAAACTTAATATTAATAATTTTGTAAATAAAAGGAAGATTTCAATTATTAGACCAGGGCTGCTTTATAACAAAATGCCAGATCTTTTTGATCAAAGTAAAAACTTCAGAGACATACAACCGTTTTACTTAAATGAAAAAAGTATTTCTCTAATGAAATTTTTCTCAAGGGAAGCTTATAAACTAGAATCAGAAATTAAAAGATGTAAATTCGAATTTAATTATATTAAAACCATGGAAAATTTTTCAGTGGATGAGAGTCTTGCAGTTTTATTTTTAGAAAAAATTAATTATCTTGAAGAGATCAATCTTTTGAAAAAAGAATCTAAAATTACAAAAGAAGCTATATATGATTTTTCTAATAAATTCCTTCAAAAGATATATAATTCATGAATGGATTTAATTCATATTCATGGTTATAAATGTGCCGGTACCACAATTGAAAAGGTATTATTAAGAGAGTACCCTGATTTATTGAGGATTGAATCAGAAAATAGTGGCCAAAGATTATTTTTTGATGATATACCAAGCAACTTTTTGAAAGTAAAAGCAATTTCATCTCACCTTCTTTCTCCTCAAAAAAATAACTCAGCACTTCAAATTTCTCTCATACGGGATCCTTATGAGAGATTAATATCAGCATGGAAATTCCAAAATGAAGTCGTTGCCAAGGATAAATCATCTTTTCGAGAATTCGTCCTTAAATATAAATCCTCAATTTTAAGTAACTATCAATGTAAGCTTTTATCAACTCAAGAAAAAAGTAAAAATTTTAGTTCAGGTTGGGAGATAAACATTGATTTAGAATTTCTCTTTGGCCCTAACTTTTTTTTAGGTTGTGTTGAGCGTTTTGATGAGTCAATGACGCTTATCGAAATAATGTTAAAAGAAAGAGGGGTTGTGATTGATTTGAGTTACCCTAATATTGCAAATTCAACAAAACACATCTATGGCAAGAGAAAAATACCTGATCTCAAAAGATTTGCATACTCTTCGATTGACGCTGACAATTGGCTATGGAAATATACAAACAAAAAAATGGATTCCAAAATTGAATCTATAACTAATTTTAAAAAATATCTCGAGAATTTTAAAGAAAGGTGCAATAAGAGTGTTTACGCTAATGCCAATATAAAAATCTTAGAAATCTAAAACTAATCAATTAAATCTGATTCTAATTTTTTAATAAATGATTTATAAGAGAATTTTTTATTAAGATCTTTATGAACGTTGCTCCACTCGATATCATCAATTTTTTCTGATTCTACGTAAGCCTTTAGAACGTTTTTTGCGAAAACTTTAGGATCAAGCTCACTCATTAGAGCTATTTTTTCAGGAAATATTTGGAAACCCTCGAAAGCAAATGAAGAACCAACGATTGGTGTTTTATATATTAGAGAAGATAAGGTTTTGCCTTTCATTCCAGACCCAAAAGGTATGGGAGCTAAACTTATCCTGGCAGAAGAAAATGCATCCTCTTCATTTTCAATAAATCCTTGATAGCTCAAATATTCATTATCTAGATTTTTAATATATTCATTTGGTTGTGATCCATATATCTTTACAATCGGATAACTAATTCCAGCTTTGCCAAAAAGCTCCTTAACTTTTGGAAGTATTTCCCTTTCGAGTAACTTTACAGCCTGTATATTAGGAGTATGCCTAAAACCCCCAATAAATATAATGTCATCACTTTTTTTTAATTTCTTAAAATTATCTAAATTATCAATTTCATTTCTTATTAGTGGCCATACATCAATCTTATCTGATGGAATATTGCATTCATCAACAAGATAAAATTTTTCTTTATCAGATAAAACTATTGTTTTATCTGTTGCGTGGATTGCATTAATTTCATTTACTTTGGTTCTTTTATATTCTGAATTAACTAAACCATTTTTAGTCTTTTTGAACTCAGATTTGAGTCTGATATGGTGAAGGTCAACTGTATAAAATAATTTGTATGAATTTGGAGAAAATTTTATTAAATCTGGAGATATTTCTTCGTAGCTGTTAACTCTTGAGATAATTATCTTTTCAAAAGTATCACCATATTTTTTTATAAAACTTTTAAAATTAATATGCTCCTCTCCAAAAATACAATGAACACCTTTTTTATAGTAAATATCAGTTTCCAAAGTTTCACCGCGATTGCTAAGGGCAAATAAATGTGGGCGATAATTGAGATCTAAGATTGCTTGTATAATATTGTCCATATCCTTTGATCCTGAGTCTTCTCTCGGAGTTGGAATACACTGGTCAATTATCAAAATATTTCCTTTGATGTATTTATCTCTTTTATTGATAATATCCTCATAGCTTTTGCCATAATCTTTTAAGTCAACTCTATGCTTTTCAAAAAACTTTGATTTATTTAAGGCCTGATACTTCTTAAATCCAGACGATTCATCCCTTCCATTTGTTGCACCCTCATGATGAATTACTGATGATAGAGGATTGACCATAACCCTCTTATTTAGTTTGTGCCTAACATCGAGGCACAATGAAGTATCTTCATAATATGCTGGAGAGAAATTTTCATCAAAGCCACCAACCTTTTTAAAATCTTTTTTAGAAATAAATAAAGAAGCACCAGATACATAGTCAACCTCTTTAACATATTTAAACCAGCTATTATCAGATCTTTTATTTTTGCCAATATTTGCAGCATCGCCATTAGAAAAAACAATTCCACCAGACTCTTGAAGAGTTCCATCATTATTTAAAAGCCTTGGGCCAACTACACCAACATTTGTTTGGCTTTTAAAAGTTTCTATTGCTGAATCCGCCCAAAAATCTGTGACAATTGTGTCCGAATTTAGGAAGCATAAATAATCTCCAGCAGCTTTTTTTGCTCCGTTATTACAAGATAATGTAAAACCAAGATTTTTCTTATTCTGGATTAATTTGATCCCATTTTTTTTATCCGAAAACTTGCTAGAAACAGATTCATTACCGCAATCATCAACTACAATAACCTCATATGTTAGGTCTATCTTTGCTAGTTGAATTGAATAGAGACATCTTGAAAGAAATTCTAAATTTCCAAAAACAGGAATAATAATTGAGAGTAATGGCTCTTTTTGTTTTCCAAATTTGATTAATCTTGAGGGAACATTTTTATTTACTAATTCTAAAAATGGCGAAAGTGCCTCATCATGATTTTTAGAGTTTTCTTCCTTAAAGGATTTTCTTGATAGGATTTTGATTCTGTTTTTTATATTGCCTATTTTATGCCTTAATAAAAGGAATATTGCTAAAAAAGGTTTTAAAAGCCTATATACAATTGAATTGGTTCTTAGAAAAAAAGGTATTTTCCTAATAAATGATACCTCTTGCATAATTTGGTCAAGCTTTTGAAGAATTAAAAAGTTGTGCGAAACACCATTTCCGCTATCTCTGATGGCAGTAAATAAATTATAAAAGGCTTTAAATCCATCTATATCTAGGAATTGGCTAGAAAAATTTTTAAGTAATGATTTTTGAGTAAGATCTGATTCAAAAATTAAATTTTCTTTGTGAAAATCATCTGCAGTTATCGATTTGGTAAATTTAAGGATTTTTGCAAAATTAAGAAAGTTGTCTTCAAAACTTATAGTAAAGATAATGTCTGCGCTAATAACTTTTTGAAGAGATATAATTTCTTCATAGATAAGATTATTTTCTAAACTATAGTTTCCTTCTAAGTCTTTGTTGAAGAATGCAGGAATAAGAATTTGAGAATTATCAGGAAGAGAGATTATTTCATCTAAATCTTGATTGATAATCTCTAAAATGTAATTACTATCATTTAGACTAGAGTTGTTCAGAATATTTATTAGCTCTCTACTAATCTTGGGGTGCTTAAGGATATATTTTTTTTTCATATAAATTTTCCATTTGAATCCTTTTTACTTACCAAAATTTCTAAATCATTATCCGGAATTTCTAGTCCTATCTTTGGATCATTCCAAATTATACATTCCTCTGAATCCCGATTATAAAAATTAGTTGCTTTATAACAAAAAATAGCAAATTCTGAAATTGTTAGAAATGCATGACCAAAACCCTCAGGAATCCAAAGCATGTGAGAATTTTCGTCAGAAAGCTCTACTTTTTCCCACATCAAATAGGTCTTTGAGTCTTTTCTTAGATCGATTGCAAAATCTATAACTTTTCCTTGAGCAACTCTTACAAGTTTACCTTGAGAGTATGGATATCTTTGGAGGTGTATACCCCTAAATACTCCCCTCTTTGATAAAGAACAATTATCCTGTACAAAATTTATTTTACTGCCGACTATCTTATCAAACTCTTTTTGGTTATATGATTCAAAGAAATGACCTCTGTCATCTGAAAATATTTTTGGCTTTAATAAGACTAAATCTTGAATAGCCAGTCTCTCAAATTCCATTTTTTTAAAGATTTTTAAGATAATCGTTGTAGGGATTATCTTGTATTGCATTTGCTTTTATATCTTCAATAGTAAGCCATTTTTTTTCTAGAGCAATTTCCTCAGGACATGATATTTTGGAACCCTGTCTTTTTTCGACAGTATAAATGAAGTTTGAAGCTTCTAGTAGAGAGTCAGGAGTGCCTGTATCGAGCCAAGCATATCCTTTTGAAAGCTTTATTGTCCTTAGTTTACCTTTTTGAAGATATAGATTATTTAAGTCAGTTATTTCTAGCTCTCCTCTGGAAGATGGTTTTAGATCTTTAGCATAAACTGAAGCATCTTTATCAAAGAAATATAAACCAGTTACAGCAAAAGATGACTTTGGATTTTCTGGCTTTTCTTCAATGGACAACACATTATCATTATTATCTGATTCGATCACACCAAACCGACAAGGATCACTTACTTTATAGGAAAATATAGTAGTATTCTCCGTATCATTATTTGCCTTTGCAAGCAGGTTACTTAACCCTGCACCATAAAATATATTATCTCCAAGAATTAAACATGATGGATTACCATCAATAAAATCCTCTCCAATTAATAGAGATTGAGCAATTCCCTCTGGCTTTTCTTGGACCTCATAACTAACTCGTATGCCAAAATGGGAACCATCTTTCAACAATTTTTTAAAGCTGCCTATATGAGAAGGAGATGAAATTATAAGTATTTCTCTGATTCCAGATAGCATAAGAACAGATAATGAATAATAAATCATTGGCTTATCGTAGATAGGTATTATTTGTTTTGAGATACTTACTGTAGATGGAAAAAGTCTGCTTCCACGACCTCCGGCAAGTATGATTCCTTTCCTATTCATAACAAAATTCTTCTATAAAGCTTTCAACCTCTTTTTCCCAGCTTTCAATATGTATATTAAACGTTTTTTTTATTTTTGTATTATCCATGAAGGAATTTTTTGGCCTTTTGGCAGAGAAACTTATTTGATTGGATTTTATTGGTCTTATTTCCTCTAGGATTAAATCTTTTTTATATTTTGATGCCTCCAAATAAATGAGTTTTGCAAATTCAAACCAATTTGTATATCCATCAGGACAAAGATGATATGTACCAAAATTGCTCTCAAATCCGTTATTTAATATTATTTCTTTCATAGAATTTGCAATAAAATTTGTTGACGTTGGTGTTCCAAATTGATCATTTACTATTCTTATAACTTTATTTTCTTTAGCTAAAGAAATTATTTTTTTAGGGAAATTATCTCCACCGAGGCCATATAGCCAACATATTCTAAAAATGTAAAATTTTTTACATATCTCTATAATTTTTTCCTCACCCAGATGTTTTGATAGCCCGTAGGAATTTATTGGATTTTTCATCACATCCTCAGTAATAGGATTCTTTAAAGCCTGATTAAAAACATAATCTGTTGAAAAATGAATAAGAACAGAATCGGACTCATTACAGAGCTTAGCAATATTTTCAACAGCTTGGTTATTTACACTATTGGCAGATTCGAAATCAATCTCTGCTTGATCAACATTGGTAAAAGCTGAGGCGTTAAAAACAATTTCTGGCTTAATTTTGGAGAACCATTGCCTCAGAATTTTCTCGTTTGTAACATCACATTCATTTTTATTAAGAGCGAAAACATTAAAATGATTTTTTAGTACAAGTGATAGGCTTTTTCCAAGTTGTCCATTTGCACCGAGGATCAAGATATCTTTCATATAATTACTATCAACTATATTGCTTGATATACCAATCAACTGTCTTTTCTAAACCATAATCAAATGATGTTTTAGGGAACCATCCCGTTAAAGATTTAATCTTTTGTGAATCAATACCATATCTAAAGTCATGACCTGGCCTATCTTTCACAAATTTAATCAAGTCTTTATAAGAGGTAATTTTTCCTAAAAATTTATTTTTTGATATAGGTTTTTTTCTTTCTAACAAGCTACACACTTTATTTGCTATTTCTAGGTTTGAATATTCATTATCAGCTCCAATATTATATGTCTCGCCAATAATGCCTTTTTCAATGATACTCATTAGTGCATCACAATGATCTTCAACAAATATCCAATCTCTTATATTTTTACCATCACCATAAATCTTTATTTCATCATGATTTAAAGCAGATTTTATGATTGAAGGAATAAATTTTTCAAAATGTTGAAAAGGACCAAAATTATTGGAACAATTTGTTATCAGAATAGGTAAATTATAGGTTTTATTCCATGCCCTGACTAACATATCTGAAGAGGCTTTAGATGCTGAATAAGGACTATTGGGCTCTATCTTATTAGATTCACTAAATGGTTTTTCACCCAGCTCTAATGATCCGTAAACTTCATCAGTGCTTACATGCAAAAAAGTAAGCTTGTTATTTTCATTGACATAGCGAAGTGAGCAATTTAAAAGATTAAAGGTTCCATTAATATTAGTATTTATAAAATCATTTGGATTTTCTATTGAATTATCAACATGGCTTTCAGCCGCAAAATTTATAAGAAAATTTATCTGATTTTTAAACAGTACCTCTTTAACAAGATTTTGGTCACAAATATCTCCTTCGACAAAATTATAATTACAGAGTGAAGAAACCGTTTCAAGATTTTCAATATTTGAAGCATACGTAAGCTTATCAAGATTAAATACTTCTACAGCTTCTTCTTCTTGTAAAATTTTTTGGATAAAGTTGGAGCCAATGAAGCCACAACCCCCAGTAATAAGAATTCTTTTTCTTTCCATAAGATTTTTTTGGATTATACAGTAAGTTCAAATCTTATTTATTAAAGCAGCAAATATTAAACTAAGGTTTCCAAAAATTGTTTGCCTATATATACCAATTTTTTTTAAAATTATTATCTTTTTTAGTGGGCTTTTACATTTTCTAAAATAAATAAAATCTTTAACCAATTTTCTACTACTCCTATTTAAAGCATTGGAATCCTGCAATATTGCAATATTTATATCTATCCATTTTTTCCATTCTCCATTTATAACTAAGAATATTCTCTTTATTAATGACTTAAATCCTTTATTTGATCCGATGGTATTTCTGCTATGTTGCCTATATTTAACACTGGGAGTTTTTTGATAAGAAATATTCCCTTTATTACCAGCAACAAGTTGATAAATCATCCAGTCATGACTGGGTATTTTTAATTTTTTGGTATCCAAGTTCTTAAGGAATTTATATGAAGCATAATTAAAAATCATCGTATTTCCTCCTGCAATCGATTGAACAAGAGAATTTTCAAAGGAAGGAGCTTTCATGAAAACTTTAGATTTTCCAATAACATTCGAATCTTGATCTATAAGAATAGTTGATGAGCAAGAAATCGAAGGTATTTCTGCATCATTTTCTTTAATGCATGATATACCTCTTTCCAAATGAAAATCTAACCAAACATCATCCTGATCACAAAAAGCATAGTATGCATATTTTTTTTTAATACTCTTCGCTAAATTAATAAAATTATTTGAGAAATGACCATCATCTCCCTTTAGTAAACTAATATTAATATTTTGATTTGTTAACATAAAATCCTTTATTTCCTTAAGAGTCATATCTGAAGAGTTATTGTCAGATATATATATATCAAAATTTTTGAAAGTTTGATTAATAATTGAATCTAATTGAGATTTAATATATTTTTCTCCATTTTTTGTACACATTAGGATTGCAAGATTATTATTATTGTTATTTGGTGATATTTTGATCATAATTTTAGTAACATTATGACAAATTCAAATATTTTTAAAATAGATAAGCTAATATGAGTAAAAAAAGAAATCCCCTAATATTTTTTAGGGACACATTTCTTGAATTAACAAAAACTTTATTAATTATATCTTCAAATAATAGATCTTTTTCAGCTAAGGGATATCATTTTAACTGGGGAATCATCTGGGGTTCTATTAGTAATTTAGTTATTGTGGCTGGTTTAGCTACTTTATTTTCAATCGGTCTAAGAGGAAGGGCAGGTGTATTTATGGAATTTCTTCTTTTCCTTTTCCTTTTTTGGTTTTCATTTCAAATAATGGTTGCGAATATCGTGAACTTAAATATTCCGGAATTCTTAACTTCCAAAGAAAGATTAAAACCATGGCTTATAATTTTATCAACTGCAATAATTTCTTTTCTCCAAGCTGTAATAAGATTTCTTATTTGTTTATTTATTATGATACTAATTGGGTTTGAGCTTGAAATATTTCGATTATTGTCACTGGGATTTCTCATAAGTATTTTTGGTTTTTGTTGGGCAATTCTAGTTTCAAATTTACTGCATTCAAATAGCTTTTTAAGAGAGCTACATGGCTTTTTTATAGGCGGCCTTTTTTTTATATCATCAATACTGATTTCTATTCCAGCTCTTCCAGATGGAGTTCTAAAAGATATTCTGCTTTATAACCCTTTAGTGCACCTTCATGAGTGGGTTAAAGAACCAACAACTGGGATCTATTATGACTATATTGATATTAATTATTTTTTAACTTGCCTATTTAGCCTTATCTTACTCGCACCAGTTTCTTTGTATTATAAAAATAAAAAAGTATTAGAATAAGAGATCCAATGAAAATATATGAATAAATATAATAAAAAATCAGAAAATATTTTCTTTAATACTTCTCAACTATCACAACCGATTGACTTTAAAGAAATTTTGTCCAATACCGAGTCTATTATAGTCACTGACCGCTTACTAAAAGATTCAGATATTTTTAACAATAGGTTTTTTTCAAACAATCTAAACGTTTTTCAAAATATAAACTTTCATTGTAATTTAGCTGGTTTGGATGCAAAAGATTTTATATTTTTAAATAGTTATGAAGATTTATATGATTCTCATAAGAACGACAAAACTCAAAAAATTAACAAAAAGAATCTTGATGAGCTAAAGTTGCTTTTGTATTTATTTGTTAATGATGTATATATTTTTGATAATTTTAATCCAATAAATGTTATTAGAAATGCTAATGATAAATCGAAAGATATAATTGAAGAGAGTTTTTCTCAAAACCACCTTTTTTACTTCTCTAGTAGAAATATCAATCTTAATCCGCTTTCAGAAATATTTAATACTTATGTATTTATTGATTCAGAAGAAAAACAAAATGTTTTTACCGATCATATTGCTTTTTCACGTTATTTAGAACAATATCTAGATTTATGAAAAGTCTAATTTCTAATATAGCACTTTTGAAAGCAACGGTTGGAGCCGGTTTGATTACTGCACTATTTATTACTATTTTCATTACTCCTGTTTACAAATCTAAATCAATAATTGATGTTTCAAGGAATGAGACTGAGTCTGTTTCTTCAAGTATTGTCAGCTCCATCCTTCCCTCTTCTGGCTCTCACGATGCATTCCAAGTTAAATTTTATTTAGAATCTCAAGAGGCGAGCGATTCTTTTAGAAAAAGAGTAAATGTTTTGAATTTATTCTCAAATGATAAAATAACATTTTTTTCGAAATACAAAGAAAAAAGTAGATGGAATTCCTTTCATGACTACTTTCAAAATAAAATAAATATCTTAGTTGATATTGATTCAAACACCCTAATTATAGAGACCTTTGGTTTTACGGCAGCTGATGCTAAGAATATTAATTTACACCTTGTAGACATGACCGCAAATTTCTTTAATAGGAAATCAAGGCTTGCTTCGCTCAATGCAAGATCAAGCAAGATCTGCGAACTTTATACAGCCAATACTGGTGTTTTGCTTTCTGATGAAGAAATAAATTTTCCAACTGATGATGGAAATGTTAGTCAATCATCTTCAGCAAATGAGCTTTTAATTAATAAGGCTGAAGATTATAAGAATCATTGCTTAGATCAACTAGAGACAAATGATGCCGAAATCGAATCATTTATAAAGATCCCAGCTTATGAGCTTAAAAACATAAATGCTGAAGCGTCTAAAAGAATAATCACTGATTTGTATCAAAAGTCAATGGACACAGTATCAGAAGCAGATTACATGGAGATTATAGCTGAACCTATGATTTCTGAAAAAACTGAATCCAAGAGAACTTTTTTATTAACAATTTTAGTGATGGCATGTCTATTTACGGTATTACTTGGTACCAAAATTATATTTCGCCTTTCTGATGAATTTACCCTATGAAAATTCTTTTAAATTTTTTTATTGGAGAACAAATGTCTAAATCTTTATTAACCTTTATACCATTACTAATAATTATTAATTTAAACTCTCAATCATTAGATCCATCCTTCTTGGACTCTCTTCCTTCAGACATAAGGAGTGATTTATTAGAAAGTATTAGTCAAGCTCCTGAAAATGCTCCCGAAAGTACAAAGGAATATGATGCCTTTAATTCAAGAATTGATAATAAAAAGAATAATAAAGCTCCTTTGGAAGGAAGCTTGAAAAAATTTGGATCAAATTTTTTCAATAATACTCCTTCAACATTCATGCCCATTAATGATCCATCTGCTAATTCTGGTTATATTTTAGATGTTGATGATGAAGTTTTAATTCAGCTTATAGGTGATAGAGCTGGCCAGTATTCTTATAAAATTAACAGATCTGGGAATATAGCTTTAAGTGATATTGGGATGATCAATGTTGCAGGATTATCCCTTAATGATGCAAATAAAAAAATAAATGAGGTCCTAAAAGATAACTTCGTTGAGACTCAGGCAATAATTTCACTTGAGAAAGTTAGAGATATTGAGATTTTAGTAACAGGGCAGGTCGAAAATCCAGGTGTTTATATCTTGAACGGATATTCAAGTCTTTTGCATGCATTAATCATGGCTGGAGGGGTATCAGAATATGGCTCGATGAGGAATGTCGTAATAAAAAGACCACGCAGTGACGATAAGGTTATTGACTTATATGATATGTTTGTTTTTGGTAATACTGAATCCAATATATCTCTCAGGTCAGGAGATTCTATATTTATTAAAAGCTCAAAGAATTTTGTCCCAGTTATTGGAGGAGTTGTTAACCCTGCAATATATGAGTTTAAGGAAGGAGAAGATTCTGATCATCTAATAAATTTCGCTGGTGGGAGACTATTAAATTCAGACTCTAAAAATATTATCATCACAAGATTTAACAATGGTGATCTTTCAAGTGCAGAAATAAAAAATCCAATTCGCCTGCAAAAAAATGATAGGATCTTTATTCCCTTTAATGATTTTAATCCCGATTTATTTGCAATAAATAAAAAAGACTATTTTGTAAACGATCCTGTGAGAATTACCGGTGCTGTTATGAATCCTGGAGATTATTTTGTTGAGCCAGGGGACTCAATGCTGGACTTGCTTTTAAAAAGTGGTGGATATAAAGATAATTCTTTTCCAAAAGGTGGAATCCTTATAAATGAGAGAGCTGCATTATTGGAAACTACATATAATGAAAAGCTTTATAATGAAGCAATTAAGTCTCTTGCAACTCTTTCTTCAATATCTAAATCTGTCGATATTACCTCACTTCTGTCACTTCTATCAGAATTTAAAAATATACAAACCAGTGGTCGTGTTGTGGCGGAATTTGAGCTTGAAAAAATCCAAAATAATCCTCTTCTTGATACTAGATTATATCCTGGAGATACAATCTACATTCCTTACCTACAAAATAGAATTTATATATTTGGTGAAGTCTTGAATCCAGGCACTTTAAAATTTAATAAGAGCTATGATCTCTCAGATTACATCAAAAATGCAGGCGGTTTAAACAAATATGCAGATAAAAGATCAATAATTATCGTAGGCCCTGATGGAAGCGTAACCAGAGAAACATCAAGACAATTTGGGTCAAATATAAATGATTTAATTCCAGGCACTGTAATATATGTTCCTAGAGATTTAAATTTTATAGAAGGAACAGAACTGGCTAAAATTATCGCTCCAATATTTAGTAGTCTTGCACTATCATTAGCTTCTCTGAACTCAATCTCAAATAATTAAATAATATTAGTTATGATCAAATTAATTGATATTTCAATTGAAGAGCCTTACAAAAAATTTAAACATTTGTATGAAAAAGCTCTTAAATTTTCACAAAAAAATATAGAAGCTATTGCAATAAGTTCTTTTGATCGAAAAGAAGAAAAAGTGCAATCAAGATTTGTTAATTTAAAATATATTAAGGGCAATGAGTGGATTTTTTTTAGCAATTATAATTCAAATAAGTCTTATGAATTTCAAACTCACTCCCAAATAAGTGGCCTCATATATTGGAATTCAATAAATATTCAAATTAGACTTTCAGGAGATATTTTTATTACAGATAAAAGTTTTTCGGATAAGCATTTTTCTGGAAGAAGTTTAAAAAAAAATGCATTGGCTATATCTTCCAATCAGTCAAAAGAAATAGATTGTTATAAAAATGTAATTCAAAATTATGAAAAAATCCTAGCAAATAATCAAAAACTTCAGCAAAGGCCAGATTATTGGGGAGGCTTTTCTTTCATACCAGATTTTTTTGAGTTTTGGGAGGGTAAAAATAATAGACTTAACAAAAGAGAGACTTATTTAAAAGAAGATGGTCGTTGGATAAAAAAAATATTGCAACCATAATTTTCTTGCTAAAAATTAATTTTAATCTAAAATTGCTTACCCATGGCATCGTATTCTAATAATTTATCATTTTTGACTTTCATTAAAAAAATCAATAGTTTCTATTCTTGAGTTTTGGCTAAGATAAATAAAACCATTATTAATAATAAAATCAAAGCCGATGAAGTTCTTTTTATCAATGAAAAAGGCGAAAAAGAGGGTTTAATAACAAAAAAAGAAGCTTTAGATAGGGCAGAAGCACTCTCTCTGGATCTTGTTCAAGTCTCATCTTTAGATTCAAATCCAGTCGTATGTAAGATTATGGATTTTGGTAAATATTCTTTTACAAAAAAGAAAAATGCTTCAAATACCAGAACTAAATCAAGAAAAACATCACTTAAAGAGATTAAATTTAGACCTACGACTGATACTGGAGATTACAATATAAAATTAAAAAAGATTAAAGGCTTTATTCTTTCAGGAGATAAGACTAAAATAAGCATCCGATTTAGAGGTAGAGAGATTTTAAATAGTGATATGGGTCTCGAAATCCTGAATAAAATAAGATTGGAGCTTGAAACAATAAGCAAAGTTGATCAAGAACCATCTTTAGAAGGGAGACAGTTGCAGATGGTTTTGTCTCCCTTAAAAAGTAGAAACTAAAATGAGTTATAAATTAAAGAAACATTCTGGTGCAGCAAAGCGTTTTAAAAGAACTGCAAATTCTGTGAAAGTAAGAAGTGCTAACAGGAATCATATACTTTCAAAACAGTCTACAAAAAGAAAAAGACATAATAGAGGTCTCAATAAGTTGACAAAAACTACGCTGAGGATGGCCCTAAAATTAATTAAATTAACAAGATAAGATATGCCACGAGTAACAAAATCAAGAGTAGCTAAAAAGAAGCACAAGTCTATTTTATCAAAAACTAAAGGTCATTATGGTGCAAGAAGCAGATTATTCAAAACTGCAAAGCAGTCTAATATTAAATCTTTGCAATATGCTTTTAGAGACAGAAAGGTTAAAAAAAGAAATTTTAGGAGTCTTTGGATTTCTAGAATAAGCTCGGCTGTTAAAGAAAATGATATTAACTACTCAGATTTTATAAATAATTTAAAAAATAATAATATTCATCTCAATAGAAAGATTCTTTCTGATATCGCAAT
>MDTD01193819.1_pt1 | contig 18417 bp, 15 predicted proteins | sample 811221 | NCBI WGS metagenome assembly MDTD01 (sample SAMN05326646, study PRJNA326480) | marine metagenome | isolation source: seawater | place: Pacific Ocean: South West | collected 2011 | reverse complement strand
TTCTTTTTCTTTTGCAATTCTAGCTTTTGCTTGTTCTTCTTTATCTAGTTCGATTTTGGATTTTTTATCGGAAATTTTCTTTTCTTTTCCTTCCATCCATTTATCAAACCTTTTATTTGCTTCCTCTTCACTAAATGCCCCTTTTCTAACACCATCTAAAAGGTGTTTTTTCATAAGAATACCTTTATATGATAGTATTGCTCTTGCAGTATCACTTGGTGACGCACCTTTGAGTAGCCAATTTACTGCACTGTCAAAATTAATGTTTATTGTAGCTGGATTTGTATTAGGATCATATGTACCTAATTTTTCTATAAACCTACCATCTCTTGGAGATCTTTGATCTGCTACTACTATATGGTAAAAAGCTCTTTTTTTTCTACCGTGTCTTGCTAATCTAATTCTTGTTGCCATTTTTTTTAAATTTTGGTTAAACCATCACTGTGATTATTCCTCTTAATTATTGTTGAGCCCGCAAAAATAAAAAATCTTTTATAATACAAGTATTTTCTAGATAAATATTTTAATTTTAATTTAGAATAGAAGATTTCTTAATTTTATTAGAAATATTAATATTTTTGCTTTTTTAAAAAAAAATAAATGAGTGTAAAAAATAAATCTAAAAGTGATAAATTATCTAAAGATGATTTTAAACAAATTATTCTTGATGACTATCGTTTAATATCTGAAGTTAGAGAATCTTCAGCGCAGGGCAGAAGAGATGTTTTATCTGGTAAAGGTAGTTTTGGAATATTTGGTGATGGAAAAGAACTTGCACAAATAGCAATGGCTAAAGTATTTAGAGATGGTGATTTTAGAGCAGGTTATTATCGAGATCAAGCATTTATGACTGCAATCGGGCAATATTCACCTAAACATATGTTTGCAGCTCTTTATGGAGATCCAAATTTAGATAATGAACCTTCTTCTGGATCTAGACAAATGATGAATCATTTTGGAACACATTTTTTAAATAAGGATGGTAGTTGGAGAAATTTAATGGAACAAAAGAATTCTACATCAGACATGGCCTGTTTAGCATCTCAATTTCCAAGATTAGTTGGATTAGCTCAGGCATCAAAGATTTATAGACACAATAAAGAACTAGCAAAAGCAAATACAAATTTTACTAATAATGGTTCTGAAATAGCTTTTGCAACAATTGGAAATTCTTCATGTGCTGAAGGTCATTTCTTTGAAGCGGTTAATGCTATTGGGGTTTTACAAGTCCCATCAATAATTTCAATTTGGGATGATGGATATGGAATTTCTGTTGCCAATGATGTGCAAATGACCAAATCAGACGTCTCTACAGTCTTATCAGGTTTTCAAAGAGATGATGATGGGGAAGGATTTGAAATTTTTAAAGTTAAGGCCTGGGATTACCCAGCATTAATTGAAACTTATGAAAGAGCTGAGAAGTTGGCTAGAGATGAGCATATTCCTTCAATTATTCATGTTATTGAAATGACGCAGCCTACAGGACATTCAACTTCAGGTTCACACGAACGATACAAATCTAAAGAGCGATTACAGTGGGAGGAAGACTATGATTGTATTAAGAAGTTTAAAGAATGGATATTAGAAAGCAAACTAGCAGATATCAATGAATTGAATAAAATTGATGAAGAATCAGTACTTTCGGTTAAAAATCAAAAGAAAGAAGCTTGGAAAGAATATCAAGCTCCAATAAAGAAAGAATTAGATGAATTAATTTTAATTTTTAACAAAATCAATGAACATATAAATTATCCTGAAATATCTGATTGGATTAAAGATCTAAAACAATCCTCTATGTTTGGTATTTTTAGAAGAGATTATTTGTCAAAAGCCAGACATTTATATACGATGATTCTTGATCAGGATATTCCAGAAAAGCATACACTAAAAGCATTTATTGATAGAATATTTGATGAGAATCATAATAGATATAATACTAAATTATATAATGAAAGTAGTTTTTCAGTAAGAAAAGTAGAAGAGGTTAAACCTGAATACGATCATGATTCGGAACTTGTTGATGGTAGAATCATTATTCGTGATAATTTTCATCATATGTTTGATAATATTCCTGAAGCTATGATTTTTGGTGAAGATGTTGGTAAGATTGGTGGAGTAAATCAAGGATGTGAAGGTATGCAAGATAAATTTGGTGATGTGCGTGTAGCCGATACAGGTATTAGAGAGGCTACTATTATTGGACAAGGCATAGGTCTTGCATTAAGAGGGTTAAGACCAATTGCAGAAATGCAATATTTAGACTATGTTATTTATGGATTTCAACCGATGGTTGACGATATATCTTCTTTACATTATCGAACTCATGGAGGTCAAATATCGCCAATAATAATTAGAACTAGAGGACATAGACTTGAAGGAATCTGGCATTCTGGTTCTCCTATGGGTATGATTATTCATGGAACTCGAGGAATAAATATTTGTGTTCCAAGAGATATGACTAGAGCAGCTGGTTTTTATAATACATTAATGCAGGCACAAGAACCAGCTATGGTTATCGAATGTCTGAATGGATATAGAGTTAAAGAAAAAATGCCAAATAATATTGGTGAATTTCGTGTTCCTTTAGGTGTTGTTGAAACAACAAAAGAAGGTTCTGATATTACCTTAGTAACATATGGAAGTACATGGAGAATTGTTAAAGAAGCTGCAGAGAGACTTGATGAACTTGGTATTTCATGTGAGGTTATTGATATTCAAACATTGGTTCCATTTGATTTATCTCATGACATTGTCGATAGTATTAAAAAAACAAATAGACTGCTTGTTATCGATGAGGATGTTCCTGGAGGAGCAAGTTCATATATTGTTCAAAATATTTTAGAAGATCAATCCGCATATAATTTTTTAGATTCTCTTCCTCAAACTTTAACTGCAAAAGAACATAGGCCACCATATGGTAAAGATGGAGATTATTTTACAAAACCATCTTGTGAAGATGTAGTTGAAAAAGTATATAAAATCATGCATGAATTTGACCCAACTAGCTTCCCTTACAGTTAGAAATGTCAAAGATTACTGAAGCCGATTCTTTTTATAATCATCTTGATTTGATGAGTACTAAAGATATATTAAGTAATATTAATCAAGAGGATAAAAAAGTTGCTGATTTTGTTGAAAAGAAGATTGATGCCATTGAACATGTAGTAGATGCTATAACAATAAAACTTAAAAATAATGGTAGGTTGTTTTATATAGGTTCAGGCACATCAGGAAGATTAGGAATAATAGATGCATCTGAATGTCCTCCTACTTTTGGGGTTGACCATAATTTAGTTGTTGGTTTAATTGCTGGAGGAGATAAGGCAATTAGAAAAGCAGTAGAATTTGCTGAGGATGACACTAATTTAGGATGGAGAGATTTACAAAATCATAATATTTCAAAAAATGATTTCGTAATTGGAATCGCTGCTTCTGGAACTACTCCATATGTTATTGGCGCCCTTAAAAAATGTCAAGAAAATAACATTACAACTAGTTGTATAACATGTAATTTAGACACGCCGTTATCTAAATTTGCTGACTATCCAATTGAGGTTGTAGTTGGTCCAGAATTTGTCACAGGAAGTACTAGAATGAAATCAGGAACAGCTCAAAAATTAATTTTAAATATGATATCAACTTCTGTTATGATAAAATTAGGTAGAATTAAAGGTAATAAAATGGTTGATATGCAACTTGCTAATAATAAGCTAGTTAATAGAGGGGTAGAAATGATTATGAAACTCACAAATTTAGATTATGATAGCGCCAAAAAATTATTAAGCAGATATAAATCAGTAAGAGAAGCAGTTAATAGTTTAAAAAAATGAATAAAGATAAAGTAATTAAGGCGGCAATGTGGTTGTCATTTTTTGCATTATGTGTAGCAGTATCTGCTATGGCTTTATTTATAGGATTTAACAATGCAAGACATGATAATTATGTAATATTAATTATTGGAATTGTTATGGTTTTTGTAACTTTTTTTTGCGCTTATAAAGGAGTTAAGATTCTATTAGAATCTATTTTTGGATCGCCATAATCATTTCTCTTTTTCCAGGAGGTCCTTTTACAGTTTTAACTTCGAAACCAACTTTTTTTAATAATCTTTTAATACTTCCTTTAGCGCAATATGTAACAAGAAACCCTTTTGTATTTAAAAGATTTTTAAGTAAAACAAAAATATTTTCTTTCCAAATATCTGATTGCTTTTCTGGTGCAAATGCGTCAAAGTAAATAATATCAAATTTTTTATTTGATTTAAATTCTTGAATTTTAATTTTATTTTTTTTGAATTTAAAGTTTTGATTAATTATATTAGAATCCTCCCATCTACACTCATGCAAATTTTTAAATATATTGTTACTTTTATTGAGCATATCACTGTAATTAAGCTGATTATATTCAGCTTTACTTAATGGATAGGCCTCTAAAGTTTGATAAAATATATTTAGTTTATTTTTTTCTGCTTCAAAAGCTGTAAGCAAAGCATTAAGACCAGTTCCAAAACCTACCTCTAAGATATTTATATTCTTATTTTTACATTGAAGTAATCCATTATTAATAAATACGTGTTTTGATTCAGTAATGGCTCCAAAAATTGAATGATAGGTTTCATTTAATTCTTCAATATAAAACGAATTAGAACCATCTTTGGTTTTTATTAATTTTCTGATCATACCTGTTTGCCAATATATTGTTTTTTCATTAAACAATTATAAATATTAAGTTTATTGATCATTATTTTTCTTTTTGTACTTTTGCAATCTTATTTTTATTTGTTAAATATTTTATGAGAATCACTAAAACATCAGATTCAAGAATAGATAGTGTAGATTTTTCAAACCTTCCATTCGGAAGAGTTTTTTCTGATCATATGTTGATTTCTCAGTATAAAAATGGCTCTTGGCAAGAAGCACAAATTATTCCCTACGGAAACATTTCTATGACTCCAGGCTCTCAAGTTCTGCATTATGGTCAATCTGTTTTTGAAGGAATGAAAGCTTTTAAGACTAATAATGATGAGGTTTTGATATTTCGTAAAGAAATGAATTATGATCGCTTAAATCAATCAGCAAAAAGATTGTCTATTCCATCAATACCTAAGAAAATGTTTATCGATGGTTTAAACGAACTTGTTAGTCTTGATTCTAAATGGTGTAAAAAAGAAGAAGGATATTCTCTTTATTTACGTCCTTTTATTTTTGCATCTAGCGAATGTATAAAAGCTTCTGCTTCAGAGGAATATACTTTTATTATTATTACAGCGCCAACTAAAAATTATTATCCGCACGCAATAGACCTTGTTATTGAGGAGCACTATTCAAGAGCTGCAAAAGGAGGTGTTGGATTTGCAAAGGCTGCTGGTAATTATGCAGCTTCTTTTTACCCCACAAAACAAGCAAATGCTAAGGGTTTTACTCAAGTTATTTGGACAGATGCTGCTACTCACAAAAACATAGAAGAATCTGGCACAATGAATATATGGTTTCGAATTAATGATAGATTAATTACTCCTACTACATCAGATAGTATTTTAGCAGGCATTACTCGATTAAGTATCTTGCAGTTGGCGAATGATTTAGGAATTGATGTTGAAGAGCGAGTTGTTTCAGTTGATGAGATAATTAAAGCTCACAATGAAGGTATTCTTAAAGAAGTTTTTGGTACTGGAACTGCTGTAACTGTCGCTCCGGTTCAGTCATTAACATACAGAGATGTTAAAATGTTAATACCTGAACAATCTAATTCATATGCTGTTAAATTAAAAAAAATGCTTCAGGATATTCAGAAAGGAAGAATCAAGGATTCTTATAAATGGACTACAAAAGTTGTATCTAAGGCTTATAATTGTTAATTACAATAAATCATTTTGTAATGCATTATTCCTGCTTCTTCAAATAATTTTCCTGTTTTTTTAAAACCAACTTTTTTATAAAAATCTACAACTTGCACTTGAGCATGAAGATATTTTGTTTTATCTATATCTTTTAGATCTCTTAGTATTTCTTTTAATATCATCATTCCATAGCCATGCCCTCTTTCTTTTTCAATAACCGCAAATCTCTCCATTTTAATTCCACTATTTAAGATTCTATATCTTGCAGTGGCCACGGCATGATTATTTTTTAATAAAAGAAAATGAATAGATTCTTCTTCTGACTCGTATTCTAATTCTTTAGGGCAGTTTTGACCAATTACAAATACCTCATTTCTAATAGCAAAAGCTTTTTCTCTTAATGGTCTATTATCAAATCCAAATTTCTTTATTTCAATCATTTTCTTTATTTGATGTAAAATTATGTATTTTTGAACAATTAACATTTAAATATATTTGAAATGAAAAAAATTACAGTTCTTGTTTTAGCTTGCTTTTCCTTTTTAAGTTTTTTTGCAAATAATCATATAAATTATGTTAAGGTAAATACTAAGAGTTCAACTGTTAAATGGAAAGGATCTAAGATAACATCATCACATGAGGGAGGAGTTTCAATAAAGGAAGGTGCTTTAGCTTTTAATCATGGAACTTTAGTTGGAGGTAATTTTATCATTGATTTAAATACAATTACTTGTACTGATATTTTAAAAGAAAGTAAAAATGAATACTTTGTTAATCATTTAAAAGATGAAGATTTTTTTGATGTCAAAAAATTTCCTGAAGCCTCTTTACAGATCACAAAAGTTAATAAGTTATCTGAAGTTAATAAATATGAAATTACTGGTAATCTTACTATAAAAGGCATTACTAATCCTATTACATTTATTTCAGATATTAAAATAAATAGAAATAGTTTTTTAGCTACTGCAAAATTAAAGATTGATCGTACCAAGTGGGATATTATTTATAAATCAGGTAATATCTTTAAAGATTTAGGAGATAAAGCTATATTAGACGAAATAGAATTTGATATATATCTTCTTTCAGGTAAATAGTGGTTACAACTTTTCTTGTTGTTATAATTCTTGCATATTTGATTGCTAAATATCAGAAAATGAGAGGCCTAGATTTTTACCCCTCTTTTGCTAAATCCATTCTTGCATTAACAGCAATAGCTGGCATTATTTGGAAAATGTTAGTTTAGCAATTTCATGAGCTAATATATCTGCTGATTGAGGATAATTCCTAAACCATAATTCTGGTTCGATAAGCTCAATTTCACTAAGAGACAATTGATTATTGTTATCTTTTACTATATCTACTCTCGCATACAATATTTGATTAAATGGAATTGCTGTTAGACATTTTCTAGCAAAATCTATCTCTTTTTGTGTAGCAGTATATTCTGTTACCTTACCTCCGTGATCATCCTGAACTCTAAAATCTCCATATTTTGCATTTTTTTTTACTGCATGAGTATACTTACCATTAATCATAATCAAAGAAATTTCACCATCGTTTAAAATATTATTAAGAAATTCTTGAAATAGCATGCATTCATTTGAAATAAGTTTTTGAAATATAGCTTCATATTGAATTAAATTCATCCTATTTATTCGATATGTATGTCTTGCGGCACCTGAAATTGCTGGTTTTATAACTGCTTCTTTCCAATTGGTTTTTTCAAATAATTTTTTTAATGAAATATTTTGTGTTTGATTTATAAATAAAGTTTTTGCAATATTAATGCCTTGTTTTTGCATTTCTTTCAAATAAAATTTATCAATATTCCATTTTATTAAATCAAAAGAATTTATAAGCTCACATTTATTTTTAATGGAATCAATCCATTTGAAGAATTCATCAAACTTATCAAAGTAATCCCATGTTGTTCTGAATATAGCATATTTTGTTTTTGACCAATCAAATTTTTTATCAGCCCAATTTTTTCTTATTACTCTTAACCCTTTTTTTTCTAAAGCACTTTTTAAAATTTGATCTTCAGTTAATACTTGTTGTATATACCAGTCTATTTTTTTTGGATTTTCATACCTTTCCTCTGTTAAAATAACAATATCATACATAAATAATATCAATTTTATTCAACATAGAATTCATCTATCCATTGTGTTTCATGTATAGTGCCATCAATATGTATATAAATTCCTTTTTTGTTTATTTGATTATTAAATTCATCACACTTATGTTGCTCATTCCTTTTATTAATTATATTTTGAACTTTATTTACTAATAATTTATTTTTTTCAATTTCTTTTTTATTAGACTCATATATTTTTTTAGATTCGTTTTTTAAGCCATCATCTGATAAATTATCTATTTTTTTGCCACAACTAAATATAATGAATAGTGATAAAATGATTTCTATTTTCATTACTCTTTTATTAATAATTTTTTTTCTACAGTTCCATCACTATAAATATACAACATAACTTTATTATTTCTATCAATCATTTCTTTTCCTAAAATATTAGTAATTGAAATTATTTCTTTTTCTTTTTTGATTTCAACATCTTCACTGCTATTTGGTATACTATTTAATTCATTTACAGCATCTAAACCATTGCCTAGCTCAACAAAATCAAGTGTAATAAAATTAGGAAATTTGTTATGTTGATTTTTACAATCTAAAGCTCTGTTAATTAAAAAAGGATTAGCATTTACACTAATTGATTCGTTATACATTCCATAGCCTAGCATTGCATGAGTCACAAAATGATTAAATATAAAAAGATCGTTATTTGGATTTCCTCTATTGAAGCTACAGCTAAAGTTATTAATATCATTTACACTGTAATGCGTCTCTACTGCATAGTCCCATACATAATGATACCAAGCCTGAGTGCTGCTTGCATCATCTTTATCTGAAAATATTACTAATCTTTGATTGTTGTTGATCATCTCCTGTAGTGTGGGCCATGCAAGCATATTGTTATGAGTGTATAGATAGTTGGTTAATCCTGATTGATTAACTATATTTTCAATATCATCAGCATCTACATAAGATTCTAGTATGATTGTTATAATATCATTTTGATTATTATCTAAAAATATTTTAATGTCATTCAAAATATCAGATAATGCAATAGATCCTAATAGAAATGTACTATGATATGCGCTAATTGTACCAAAATAATCATAAACATCAACCATAAACGCCCTAACACCTAAATTAAGTTGTGATTCGATGTTATATGTTTGATTTGGAAATTGAAAGTTATCTTCTTGAGCATTATAAGCATTGTGTGTAGTTAAGTAGGCAACTTCATCATAGGTTTTTGCGCAAAGTAAATTATAGCCATTACACTGACTATTACCAATAAAAGAGGCAAAAATTAGTGCTGTTATAAATATTAGTCTAATCAATTATTATTCTTTTTTCAGATGTTCCATCATTATAAATATAAAAAAGAATAGATGACTTTTTTTCAAATGTATCTATACCTAAAACATTGATCACCTTCATTAATTTTTTTTCATTTATCTTTAAATCTTTGTTTGTAGCAACAAAATTTAAAGGTACAAGCTGTATGTCTTTTATTTCTGTATTTTGATTTGTAATATTAACATTAATGATCTTACTATAGTAACCTGCTTTACTAAAAGTTATGTTATAATTACCTTGATATAAATACCTATGATAATTCCCTATTGGAAGATTTGAGTAAATATGAGAACTATCAGTGTCATGTGATATTATCTCGATTTTTGCTTTTAATGGAAATCCATAAATACTATCTGTAACTACTCCTCTTAGCCCATATAATGATTGCTCCATATAACTTAAAAATGCATTATAATTAGCATTCCATAATACAGGTAGTTGACTAGGATTAGGTATTTTATCATCTGAAAGCTCTAATGTGAACTCTCTACAATGCTTGAAATAATTCATATAGTCTTGTCTTCCACCATCAACTTCATACCACGCAAATCCATTTGTTATCCCATTGTTTTGAGAATTAAAATACCCAGAACTACTATTTGACTGACAGGACTGCGCGTACTCATTACTTACATGTTCCCACCAATTTTCATCAGCTGTAGCTTGACCCCAAGTATCCCAAGGATAATTCACTAATTCTGTACCTCCATGCAAATTCGCCGCAAGAGAAAAATTAATAGAATCTGCTAAACCCATAAATATTTTAGTTTCTTGCTGCCAACTATTTCCATCCGGATGCATGCCATCTTGAGGATCTGGATAATTTCTATTTAAATCTACCCAAGAAGCGTTATATCTCATAGCATTTGACACATCCTGATTTCCCCCGGCATATGCCCCATCTGGATTTGCTAGCGGGTTAATCCAAATATCAACTTCGTTTACCAAGTTAGTAATTCTATTATTTGAGCCATAATTATTTAGTAGCTCATTTATTAACCTGAGCATTAATACATAGCCTGCTAATTCATCACCATGCATCGAAGATGTATAAAGAAAAGATGGTTCGTTTTCTTTTTTTCCTACATTATCTGAAATTTGAACAATCAAAATTTTTCTTCCTGAATTAAGAGTACCTAAATTGTGAAGTTTACAAATATTTGGGAAAGAGTCGGCAAATGCTTGCATCATATCAATATATTCTTGATATGATGGATAGTAATTCCAACTACTCTTGTCCTTTGTATAATAAATAGGTTTTTTTTCTATAATTTGATAGATGATATCTTTTTTTAAAAACTCACTAAATTCTTTTTTATTTGCATAAGCATATGCAACTTCAGCATTTGTTTTATGATCTATAGATATAATTTTTGATAACTCATCTAGTTGTTCTTTATTTTTATATTTAAATGAAAAATATACTTCTCCATTTTTTAGAAATAAATGCTCAATATCTTGACTTAAGAGACAAAAAGGAAAGAGTAGTAAAATCAAAATTTTTTTGATCATTTAAAATTTCTTTAAAATTTCATTAACAGCATCTTTATGTATAGTAAAGCTCATCATTTTAAGTTTGACATAGTCTTCATGATAAAAATAATAGCCTGGAAAATTTCCATTTCTTGATCCTGAACCACTATCTTTAATTAAAAACCACCAATTTGAGTTATCGTCAATTTTATATCCAATTAAATGAATAGCATGATCGTCTGTTGTTGTTTTATTGGAAAATCTAAATTGGCGAGCATTTTCATCAATATATTTTGATGGAATGTCGTAAGAAGGAATCATTGCTACATCATTTTCAGAAGAATAACCACTTTCAGACACATCACCGCCAATAGACATAGAATATCCATTTTTAATAGCATTTTTTATAGCTTCCATAAACTCTTCCAATGGAATATTGTGGTATTCTTCCGAGCGCCACCAATTATCAGGTACTTTATATTCAACTTTTTGCCAGTAAGGTTTTTCCATTAAACTCATAAAATCTACATAGTCCTTAGTTTTAAGTTTAGTTACATTTTTTAAAAATGATTTTGGAGTATATGTTTTCCCTTTATATTTAAATGACTTAGGAGGAGATCCCATGTAGTGATTTAGTATAGATTCTATATTAGAAAGTACTATATCTTCATTCCAAAAATTTGTACTCTTACAGTTGTTTAAATAGGATTTTATTTCGGAAAACATTTTTTCGTGATTATAAAATGGTTGATCAGTTGGTTTTCCTTCATAAGCTTCAAAAGGAACAATACCATATAATTCCATCATTCTCTGTACTGCATTTGTTTCTGAACCTTGGCCTAAATATGTTTCTCCTCTAGTTTTAATATATGTTCTTGCTTTTTCGATATATTCAAAATAAACTGGATAAAGTTCAGAAAGATTAATATTTTTTCCTGTGATTCTTTTGATCTCACTTTCATAAAAAGATGTTGTAGAAAAACACCAACAAGTACCCGTGTTTCCCTGTGATATAGGATCGCTAACATCAACAATGGTAAATTCGTTAAGATTTTTAGGTATTTTTTTACCTTCATAATTCATTTTAAACAATTTATTTTGTTCTTTATTTTTACTATTGAATTGTTCACTTTCTTTAATAATTTTACTGTAAAAATCATTTGAATGACTTTTAAACTCCCCTTTATCTTGAGCTAAAATCAAGTTGCTTATCAATAAAAATATACCTATTTTTTTTATCATATTTAAATTTTTTACATATTTCTCCTATACTGTCCACCAACCTTAAACAAAGCTTCTGTAATTTGTCCTAATGAACATATTTTAGAAGCCTCCATAAGCTCTGCAAAGATATTTTTATTTGATACTGCAGTTTTTTGGATTTTTTCAAGTGCATTTTTAGCCCTTAATTTATTTCCTTTATGTAGCTTGTTGATTGTTGATATTTGATATTTTTTTTCTTTTGTAGTAGCTCGTATTACTTCATTTGGTATAATTGTTGGAGATCCTTTTTTATTTAAAAATGTATTAACTCCAATTATAGGATATTCTCCAGTGTGTTTAAGGTTTTCATAATACATGCTTTCTTCTTGTATTTTACCTCTTTGATACATGGTTTCCATAGCACCAAGTACACCTCCTCTTTCTGTGATTCTTTCAAATTCTACTAGAACTGCTTCTTCTACAAGATCGGTTAACTCCTCTATTATAAATGAACCTTGCAGTGGATTTTCATTTCTAGCTAAACCTAATTCTTTATTAATAATCAACTGAATTGCCATTGCTCTTCTTACCGACTCTTCTGTAGGTGTAGTAATAGCTTCATCATATGCATTAGTATGAAGTGAATTACAATTGTCATAAATTGCATACAGAGCTTGTAGAGTGGTTCTAATATCATTAAAGTCAATTTCTTGAGCATGCAATGAACGTCCAGAAGTTTGGATATGATATTTTAACATTTGTGCTCTTTTATTTGCCTTATATTTGTTTTTCATTGCTTTTGCCCATAATCTTCTTGCAACTCTACCAATTACTGCGTATTCTGGATCCACACCATTACTAAAGAAAAAAGATAAATTTGGACCAAAATCATTAATATCCATTCCTCGACTCAAATAATATTCGACGTATGTAAATCCATTTGCTAAGGTAAAGGCTAATTGCGATATTGGATTTGCCCCAGCTTCTGCTATATGGTAGCCTGAAATTGACACAGAGTAAAAATTACGAATATTATTGTCAATAAAATATTCTTGAACATCACCCATCATCTTAAGCGCAAATTCTGTGGAAAAAATACATGTATTTTGAGCTTGATCTTCTTTTAGGATATCAGCCTGAACTGTTCCTCTTACTTTTGATAAGGTTTCTTTTTTTATTTTATTATAAATTTCTTTTTCTAGCACTTCATCACCACTCACCCCTAACAACATGAGTCCTAAACCATTATTACCTTCTGGTAAATTACCTTGATATTTAGGTCTTTCTACTCCTTTACTTTTGTATATATTATTGATTATTTTTTCAACTTTCTTTTCAAGTTTATTTTTAATTATATATTTTTCACATTCTTGATCAATTGCAGCATTCATAAAGTATGCTAACAACATTGGTGCCGGACCATTAATTGTCATGCTGACAGATGTTTTAGGATTAGTTAGTTCAAATCCTGAGTATAGCTTTTTAAGATCATCTAAGCAGCATATTGAAACACCTGCATTACCAATTTTTCCATATATGTCTGGTCTGTTACCTGGATCATTACCATAAAGAGTAACAGAATCAAAAGCAGTAGACAGTCTTTTTGCTGGCATGCCTAAACTTACAAGATGAAATCTTTTATTTGTTCTTTCTGGACCTCCTTCTCCGGCAAACATTCTTGTAGGATCTTCACCTTCTCTTTTAAAAGGAAATAAACCAGAAGTATATGGGAATTCACCAGGAATATTTTCTTGTAATCTCCACTTTAAAATATCTCCCCAGCCTTGATATTTTGGTAATGATATTTTTGGAATCTTATTTTGAGATAATGATTCAGTATGTGTTTTAATTGCAATTTCCTTATCTCTTACCTTAAAAGTAAAATCATCTTTTTTGTATTTTGATTTAATCTTATCCCATTCCTTAATCAAGATATTATTTTTAGGATCTAAATCTGTAAAGATTTTTTTATATTCAGATTTAATTTGATCAATAGCATCTTTTGATTCTTTTTTTATTATGCTTAAAGATTCATTTAAAACATACAATTTTTGAGCTACTTCTTTTTGTTTTTCAACCCAATTATCGTATTCTCTATTATTGTCAGCTATTTCTGATAGATACCTAACTCTTTTCGGAGGAATTACAAAAATTTTCTCACTTAGTTTATTTTCGATTTCAAAATTTGATGCAAAATCAATTAATTTAGAATTAGATAATTCTTTAATTATAGCTGAATATAATGTGTTTGTACCAGGGTCATTGAATTGCGATGCAATTGTACCAAATACTGGCATTGATGAAATATCCTGATCAAATTTTTGCCTATTTCTTTGGTATTGTTTTTTTACACTCTTTAACGCATCTAAACTACCTTTCTTATCAAATTTGTTTATAGCAACAATATCTGCAAAGTCTAACATGTCAATCTTTTCAAGCTGAGTTGCAGCACCGTATTCAGGCGTCATAACATATAAAGATATGTCTGAATGATCGATAATTTCTGTGTCAGATTGACCGATACCAGATGTTTCTAAAATTATTAAATCAAATTCTGCAACTTTCAAAATATCAATCGCTTGATTAACATGAGCAGATAGTGCTAAGTTAGATTGTCTTGTTGCTAAAGAACGCATGTATACTTGATCACAATTAATTGCATTCATTCTAATTCTATCCCCAAGTAATGCGCCTCCAGTTCTTTTTTTGGAAGGATCCACTGAAACAATAGCAATATTTTTTTTCGGAAAATCCATAATAAATCTTCTCACAAGCTCATCAACTAAAGAAGATTTACCTGCTCCTCCTGTACCGGTAATACCTAGTACTGGAGTTTTTGATTTTTTAGATAATTTTTCTATCTCATCAAGAATTTTTTTGTGTTTTTTAGAGCAATTTTCTGCTGCAGATATCATTCTTGCTATTGCGTTAGTATCCTTATTAATTATTTTATTAATATCGCCTTTTAATTTTTCTCCAATCAAGAAATCAGATTTCTTAACTAAATCATTAATCATGCCTTGTAGACCCATCTCTCTTCCATCGTCAGGATGATAAATTTTAGTTATTCCATATTTTTCTAATTCTTTGATTTCTTTAGGAAGAATAGTACCGCCACCTCCAGCGAATATTTTAATATGTGAAGCATTTTTTTTCTTTAATAAATCATACATGTACTTTAAATATTCAGTATGACCTCCTTGATATGATGTCATGGCGATTGCATTTGCATCTTCTTGAATTGCACAATTTACAACTTCTTCAACCGATCGATCATGACCTAAATGAATAACTTCACAACCAGTGGATTGGATAATTCTTCTCATGATATTTATTGCCGCATCATGTCCATCAAAAAGACTTGCGGCAGTTACAACCCTAATTTTATTTTTTGGAGTATATGGTTTCTTTAGTTCCATTTTTTTTGTTTGTTGATTGCAAATTTACACTTTTGGAATTTAATTTCAGAATAACGATTAATTTGATATTTTTACAAATAAAAAAATAAATAATTTATATGAACAGAATCATTTATATCTTAGTTTTAATTTTGTTTTTTTCATGTGATCAAAAACAAAAAAATGTTGTATACCCATTAGAAAGTCCAGCACAAAGAATTATATGGGAACGAATGAGATTAGCAGATCCAATTACTGGAGTAGTCCCAAAAGACATACGTAGAAAAGAAATGGCATTCGCTAAAACCTTACCTAAATCATCATCTCAATTTAAAAACACAAATTGGGTAAGTAGAGGACCATACAACGTAGGGGGTAGAACTAGAGCATTAGCCTTAGATGTTTTAGATGAAAATATTATGTTAGCTGGTGGAGCAACTGGTGGTATGTTTAGATCTACTGATGCTGGTGCATCTTGGATTATGACTACTGATCCAAATCAAGAACATAGAATAAGTTGTCTTACTCAAGATAAAAGACCTGGAAAGGAGCATATTTGGTATTTTGGAACTGGCGAAAATAGAGGATCTTATTTATCAGATGTTTCAGTTTATGGAAATGGAATATGGAAATCTACAGATGGTGGTATATCATGGGATTCTCTTCCTTCAACTACATCAAATACTCCTACTATTTTAGATGGAGATTTTGATTTTACTTTTAGTATTAAGACCGACCCAAGTAATGATTCTTTAGATGTAGTGTATGTTGCAACAAGAGGTGATATCTACAGATCTGAAGATGGCGGGCTGAATTGGTCAAAGGAATTGGGCGGTCCAAATCAGTATTATTATCAATATACGGATGTTGATTTAACTTCTCAAGGAGTGGTTTATGCTACAATCAGTAGTAATTGTAATGATAAAGGTATATGGAGATCTGCTGATGGAAAAACATGGACCAACATCACAGATTCTTTATTTTCTCCTATCTATAGTAGAATTGTTATAGGAATTAACCCCTCTAATGAGAATGAAGTTTATTTTTTAGCAGCAGAAACTACAAATTACGGACAACATAGTGATGTATTTTTTGGAGGTGAAACATGGACATCTTTTTGGAAATATGAATATGTTTCTGGTGATGGTAGCGGAAATGGTGGCGTATGGACCGATCTTTCATCAAGCATTCCTACTAATCAACCTACTTCTTTTGATAATTTTAATGCTCAAGGTTCTTATGATTTAGTTGTAAGTGTTCATCCTACCGATCCAGATTTAGTTATTATTGGAGGAACAAATCTATGGAGATCAACGGACGGTTTTACTACTCCAAATAATACATCAATTATAGGAGGTTATCGAGTTGGATCATCTGAAGGTGATGGAAATTGGGGTTCTTATCCAGATCACCATCCTGATCAACATGTGATTTTATATTTACCTTCAAATGATAGTGTTATGATAAATGGAAACGATGGTGGTGTATATAAAACTATGAACGTTTTTAAAGATACTGTTGATTGGATTTCTCTTAATAATGGATATAATACTACACAATTATATACTGTTGCCGTTAGTAAGAATGCAAATTCAAATGTTATGCAAGGTGGATTTCAAGACAATGGGAATCGTGTAACATTTTCAGGAGATCCTAACACTCATTGGAATATGCCTTTTAATGGTGATGGTTCACATGCAGGTATTGCAGATAATGAAGAAGATTTTTACCTTACAATACAAAGAGGAGTAATGTATAAAATGAAATTAGATACTAATGCTGAAAGAATAGCTTTTAATAGAATGGACCCGGCATCTTGTGATAGTACTAAATATATGTGGATGAATCCAATGGAAATGGATAATAATAGTGATAATATTATTTATTGGGCTGAAGGAAATAAATTATGGAGAAATAATGATATTTCCGCTCTTCCTTGTAATAATTCTCATCAAAAAACTGATTTAGGCTGGGATATGTTTAGTGATACTTTACCAAATCCTAACATGAGAATTTCGATTTTATCTACTTCTACAAATCCCTCTAATATACTTTATTTTGGTACTCAAAATAAATATATTTACAGAATAGATGATGCAAATACTGGGGATCCACCAGTTACTCAATTAGCCAGCATACCAACTTCTACAAGTTCTTATTGTACTGATATTGCTATACATCCTGATAATGCAGATGAGATTATTGTAGTGTATTCCAATTATAGTGTTTATTCTATGTTTAGAAGTATAGATGGTGGAAATTCATGGGAAAAAATTGCAGGTAATTTAGAGCAAAATCCTTCAGGTTCTGGAAACGGCCCTTCATGCCGTACAGCTGCTATTATTCCATTGGGGGATGATACGTTATATCTTGTAGGAACTACTGTAGGTCTTTTTGGTACATCTAGCCTTAAAGGTGAAAATACTGTTTGGGAACAGATAGCTTCAGATGTTATCGGCTCTACTATTGTAGAGTATATAACTTATAGAGCGGTCGATGGTTTACTTGTAATTGGTACATATGGCAATGGAATATACCAAACAAATATAACTTCAATAGGCAATGTATTATCTACTAAAGAAAAAGAAATATCTGAAGAAGATATCTTCCTTTTTCCAAACCCTGTTAATGATGAGCTGAATATTCAATTTAATTTAAAAAGACAATTTTTTGTAAAAGGATCTGTCTATGACGCTTTAGGAAGACAAGTGATGAAGATTAAACAAAATCAAGGAATAATAGGAAATAATAAAATTACTTTAGATCTAACAAGATTGGAAAATGGGATCTATTTTGTAACTTTGAACATTAACAATAATACTATAACCAAACAAATCATTAAAAAATGAAAAAAATTATAATTATAACATTACTTATTTTACCTTTTATACTTAGTTCATGTTCTACGTCAAGAAAATGCGATGGAGGAAAAAAAATTAAGACACAAATGTGGTAGTTATTAATTTAGTTTTAAATTAATATATCTTAATAAATTAAAATAATTAATTAAAAATGCAAAAGAATATTTTTGGAGAGCCATTAATTACTTGTAGTAATGAACC
>MDTD01062488.1_pt1 | contig 18417 bp, 17 predicted proteins | sample 811221 | NCBI WGS metagenome assembly MDTD01 (sample SAMN05326646, study PRJNA326480) | marine metagenome | isolation source: seawater | place: Pacific Ocean: South West | collected 2011 | reverse complement strand
TCTAAATCTAATTAAGAATAAAAAAATAATAAGTATGAGTTCTACCAAAACTTTAAATTCTACAACCGTCACACTAAAATGGTCAGATGATCTAATCACTGTATTTTCAACAATCGAGAATTCAAATTTTATTCCATTTACAGAAATTATTGGATCGAAATCAAAATTAAGAATTAATTGGGAACTTGATTATGTATTTGATGATTTTATAACTACTTTAAAGAGTTTTACGAATAGAGTCCAAAATAAAAAATTCATAAATCTTGATAATCAACATTTATTGATCTCAAGAATAATCAATGCTGGAAGATAGATTGGATTTATAATTGTTTAAAAAAAAAAAAATAATTGCAATTATACCTGCTAGAGGAGGATCTAGGAGAATTAAAAATAAAAATATAGTTAACTTTAATGGTAAACCTATGTTGAAACGAACAATAGATGTAGTAAAAAAATCAAAATATGTGGATAAGATCGTAGTTAGTACAGATTCAAAGAAAATACTTAGAATTGCTAATAAGCAAGGAGTTGATACTCCTTTTCTAAGACCGGCAGCTTACGATGATAAAGCATCCATACATGAAGCAACACTTATTGCTTTACATCAATCAGAAGAATATTTTGGTAAATTTGATATTGTAGTCCAGTTGATGCCGAATTGTCCTTTAAGGAAATTAAAAACTTTAAATCAAAGTATTGAAAATTTTTTTAAACAAAAAAAAAATTCTCAAATTTCTTTTTTTGAATTTGGCTTTGCAAATCCAAGGTGGGCACATCAAATTATAAAATCAAAAATTATTCCAATTAATAAAAAAAATTTGTCAAGAAGATCTCAAGATATGGATAAACTATATTGCCCCACAGGTTCGATTTGGATATCCAAAATTCAAACATTAAAAAAATTTAAAACATTTTACTCACCATCTTATGGTTATTTTTTGATGAATTTTGAAGAAGCTATTGATATAGACACTTATGATGATTTAAATTTAGCTAAAAAATTTATTTAAATAATTCATGAAAAAGCTCGTAATTCTCCCAAATAAAAAAACAAAATATTTTAAAATAATATCTGGAATAAAAAAACTAGGTTTTAAAGATATCGAGTTTTTGTCTGAAAAAAAAATAAATCATAAGCTCATAAAAAAATTTGACATCGTTATTTTTGAGAAACTTCAAAAAAAACTTCAAATGAAAATTCATAAAGAAAAGATTATTTTGATAAATATTTGTAAATACGTAAAACACAATGAATTTGTAGATATATTTATTGACCCTTTTTTTAGAATTAATAATAAAAATTCTTTTAATCCAAGCAAGGGTATATTTACACCAATACAGCAAGATTTATCTAATTATATAGAGTTTAAATATTTATTAAATGTTATTACCATCATGGATTGGGATTCTAAATTTTGGAAAAAAAAAATCTGTTTTATAGGCCCAAAAAGATTAACGAATAATATAATTTATAGATGTAATAAATTTATAAAAAAGAATAAAATTCAAATGGTACAGTTTTTATCTCATTGTCATGATCCACAAACTGTAAACTTAGCAGAAAAAAATAGTTTTGGTTTCAAAGATATTAGAATTACTTTAGAAAAAAAGATTGATTTAATTTCTAAAAAAGTTGTTAAAAAAAAAGATGTCTCTTTTAGAAAAGCAACGATTAAAGATTTAAAGGCTATAAAACCAATTGCAGAGAGCAGTTATTTAGAGTCCAGATATTACTTTGATAATTTATTTTCTACGAAAAGCGTAAAAAGGTTTTATGCAAACTGGCTTAAAAAAGCAATATTAGGAACATTTGATAGTTTTTGTTTGTTAATTTGTTTTAAAAAGAAACCAATTGGTTTTTGTACTTTAAAAGTGAAAAAAAATGAGGCAACAATTGGGCTTTTTTCTATATCAAAAAAATATCAAAGGAGAGGATTTTCTCAATCATTACTATCATTTGTTTGTTATGAGCTAAGCAGAATAAAAATTAGTTTGCTGACAGTAGTTACTCAGGGGAGAAACTATTCAGCACTTAAAGCATATCAGTCAAATAATTTTAAAATTTCAAGAACGGAGTTGTGGTATCATAAATGGACTGATAAATAAGAAATCAAAGTAATTTTATAAATATGAATATAAAAAGTCAAAACTATCTTTATAATTTTTTTGGACTAAGAAATAAAAAAGTCATAATTTCCGGTTGTTTAGGTCAATTAGGAAAAAGTTTAGTAAAAACTTTCTTGAACTGTGGATGTGTAGTTATTGGAATAGATATTAAAAAATCCAAACAAAATAAAAGTAAAAATTTTTTCTATTATCAGTTGGACGTATCAAATTATCACCAAAATAATTTAATTTTTGAGGAAATTTTTAAAAAATTTACAATTATAGATTGTTTAATCAATAATGCTGGTGTTGCTGTTTTTACTCCTTTTACAAAAAGGTCAGAGGAGGAATTGGATTTGGTTACTAATATAAATTTAAAATCTTATTTTTATTGTATTAAAAATTTTTATAAAAGATCTAAAAAAGCTAAACTTAAAAGTATTATTAATATATCATCAGTTTATTCTTTAATTAGTCCAGATCCTCGAATTTACGGAAAAAATGACAGGAAGAGTTCAGAAATTTATGGCGCGACAAAAGCAGGAGTAAATCAAATAACCAAGTATTTTGCCACACATCTGTCTGACAAAAATATTAGAGTAAATTCTATAAGTCCGGGTGGTATATATAATCCCTCAAATCCACAAAAAAATAAATTTATAAAAAGCTATTCAAATAGAAATCCAATGAAGAGAATGGCAAAAACCTCTGAAATAGTTGGTGCGGCTGTTTACTTAGCATCTAATGCCTCAAGCTATACAAATGGACATAATCTTGTAATAGATGGTGGGATGAGTGTTTGGTAATGATTTAACAGATAAATTATCTCATTTTAATAATCATATATTAATTTTATGAAAAATTTAAAAAAAAAAAATTTAATTAAATTATATAATCTTCCAAAAAAAGTTGTCTTTTGCAAAAAATGTGTAATGAGTAATCAAAGGCCCAGAATTACATTTAACAAACAAGGAGTTTGTTCAGCATGTCAATTTGCTCATTATAAGAAAAAAAAAATTAATTGGAAAAAGCGCGAGGAAGAATTATTGAGATTGCTTGACAAACATAGAAGCAAAACAAACAAACATGATATAATTGTCCCTTGTAGTGGGGGTAAAGATGGTAGTTTTGTTGCACATCAATTAAAATTTAAATATGGAATGAACCCCTTGTGTGTGACATGGTCTCCAATTATTCCAACTAAAATCGGAAAGATAAATTTAAAAAATTTTATAAACACTGGATTTGATCATATTATGGGAAAGCCTAAAACAGATATTTATAAGAAATTGACAGCATTGTCTTTTGCAAACATAGGAGATCCATTCCAACCATTTATTTATGGTCAGTTTAACTATCCAGCTAAAATTGCTTTAGATAACAATATATCAATTATGATGTATGGAGAAAATGGAGAGGTAGAATATGGTGGAGATATGAAATATGCCTTTAAGCCTTATTCTGATTTTAAAGTAAAGGAAAAACATTACTTTTCAAAATTTCCTCTTAAAGAATGGGAAAAATACAATATAAAAAAAGAGGATTTAACAGCCTTTGATGCTCCTCCAGAGCAAGAAATTTCTAAAAAAAAAATAAGAATGTATTTTTTTGGTTATTACAAATTTTGGGACCCTCAAGAAAATTTTTATTATTGTCAAAAACATACTGGATTTAAGGTTAATCCAGACAGGACGGAGGGTACATATTCTAAATATGCTAGTTTAGACGATAAACTTGATGGTTTTCATTATTATTTAATGCATATTAAATTTGGATTAGGTAGAGCAACAAGTGATGCCGCACATGAGGTACGTGATGAGAAAATCAGTAGAGAAGAAGGGGTCTATTTGGTAAATAAATACGATGGAGAATTTCCAAAAAAATATTTTAATTTATTTCTGAAATATTGTGGGATTAATAAGAAACAATTTACAAAAGTTATTGATAGTTGGAGATCACCCCATATTTGGAAGAAAGAGAAAAATAAGTGGAAACTTAGGACACCATTATATTAAATTTTTTAAATTATAATTGTGAAAACATTCAGAATAATTCCTAAAATAGATATTAAAGACAAATCGGTTATAAAAGGTGTAAATTTTGAGGGAATGAGAAAAGTTGGAATTGCATCTGACTTTGCAAAAAATTATTTTTTTGCTGGAGCAGACGAACTAGTTATTAACGATGTAAATGCAAGTTTTTTTAGTAGAAATACAGCGATCGATTTATTGAAATTTTCTTGTAAAAATATTTTTATACCAGTCACACTTCAAGGTGGTTTTAGAAGCTTAGATGATATCAAAATAGCATTGAGAAATGGAGCAGATAAAGTTTCGATAAATACGGGTGCTGTTTTAGATAAGAAATTAATTTTCAAAGCTTCGATGAAATTTGGAAACCAAGCAATAGTTGTTTCTATTGATGTTAAGAAAATGTCTAAAACAAAATGGGAAGTTTTAATTGAAAAAGGTAGAGAAAGAACAGGAATAGATGTTATCGAATGGATTAAGTATGCCCAAAAATCTGGAGCAGGAGAAATTCATCTAAATTCAATAGATCAAGATGGAACAGAAAATGGTTTTGATATTGATTTAATAAAAAGAGTAAATAACATTTGTAAAATACCATTGATTGTTGGTGGCGGTCTTGGAAGTCTAAATCATTTAAAGGAAATATCCCAAATAAATTTTATTGATGGATTGAGTATCTCTAGTTGTTTACATTATAAAAAAATAAAAATTCGAGAAATTAAAAAAACTTTAATTAAAAATTTCAGAGTAAGAATTTAATGAAAAAAATTGGAATAATTGATTATGAGGCTGGAAATCTTTTTTCTTTAGAAAATGCTTTGAAGTTTCTAAAATTTAATTATTTAATATCTGATAATCCAAAAGTTTTAAGCAAATGTTCTCATATAATATTACCAGGAGTAGGAGCATTTGCCCCAGCAATCAAAAATTTAAAAAAAAAAAAATTAGATAAATTTTTAAAAAAGGTTTCTGATGATAAAAAACCATTACTTGGAATATGTTTGGGTATGCAACTATTTTTTGAAAGAAGTAATGAATATGGAAATCACAAAGGATTAAATCTCATTAAAGGAAGAGTAAAAAAAATTGATTTCAAATTATCTAAGCTACCTGTAGTTGGTTGGTTTAAAATAAAATCAAAATATAAAAGTTTTACTCATGAACTTAATAATAAGTACGTATATCTAGTTCATTCATATGAGTGTATGCCCGAAAACAACAAAGTAATATGTGGGTATTACAGACTTAATAAGAAAAAAAAAGTTATATGCTCAATCCAAAAAGATAATATTTTTGCAGTACAATTTCACCCAGAAAAAAGTGATATAGATGGCATGAAAGTATTAAAAAAATTTTATGGATCTAGATAATAATAAAAATACCGATATTTATGTTGATCAGATTAACATATTTACCTTAATAATAATATTATTTAAAGTTGGGAGGAAAAAAATTCATAGAATTTTTTATGATAATTATTATTTACCAAAGTTTTTAGATTTTGTTTGGAAAAAAATTAAATTAAAAAATATAAACGAAATTCCCGTTAGTCGTTTTAAATTAGAAAATAAATTTTTTTATAGTTTTCATTGGGAGAAAATTGACGAATTTTTAAAAACCTCTTTTTCTGAAGATAGAGTTTTTGAGGAAAATTCAAAATTTTTGAAGAAAAATCGAATTGATTTAAATAAGTATTCTCGACATTTAAGAGACCAGAGTGTTATTCATTCATACCTTCCAATAAAACTTGTTCTCTTTTCAAAAAAATTTTCTAGGCAGAAAAAAACTATTTTTATTATGAGTAATAACCCATTAAAAATTTATCTTGAAAACTTTTTTAAAATAAAAATTAATAACTATGTTAACTTATTCTATCATACTTTAAAACTTGAGAGTGGATGGAGTAAGAATCCTCAATATATTGCATATCACATAAATTTTATCTCACCAAAACTTTTTAAGCTAAAAAAAATTACCTTTTTTTTATTAGTTTGTCTGAGAGGTATTTTAATTAAAAATAAATCAAATAAATCAAAAAAGATTTGTATTGAATTACATCAAAGAGAAATAAAGTTAAATGAGATTACAGATTTTTATTGGGCCAAATATTCAAAGATAAAAAAAGAAAATATTGTTACATTTAGCTATAAAAAATGGGATAAGGATTCATTGAATGTTTTAAAAGATTTTGGAATAATTAACAATTATGATGCATACAAGGCTCCAATTTTTTTAAAAGACTTTATCAAAATTATATTTTTAACTCCTAAATTATACTTTAATTTAATTAGATATAATTCATATGATGGTTGGAAGAAATTCAATAGAGTATTTTTCATATCAAAATTAAAATATTACAATTCATTATATCAAACTTTTAATATTAATTTTCTATTTAGCATGGCTGATTTTGACGAAGATAAATTTATAAAATTACAAGCAATTAAAAATAATGACGGTTTGAGTTCTTTTTCTCATTGGAGTAATTTTAATGTTAAACAAATAATTTATCATAAATGTTGCGATATTTTTTTTACATGGTCAAAACATTTTACAGAAACTTTTTTTAACGAATATCCTTATCAAAAAGTTTATTATGTAGGATATCCTAATGATCATCTTTTTAAAAATATAGAAAATCTCCAAAAAAAAGAAAATTATATAATCGGTTATATGGACAACATTATTAATAATGACTTACCATATCATATTTCACATATAAAAAGTGTTTTTAGGATGTTCTTTGAGCTACTAGAAAAATATCCAAATCTATTAATATATACAAAGCCTAAGACTAAATATTATTATCAAAAATTAATTGAAAGTTTCGCTGAAATGAAAAAATTTGTTGATCAAGACAGAATTGTTTCATTTTTTGGAGAAAGTTATAATGTTAAAATGTCTCCTGCAAAATTTTCTAGTCGATGCAATTTGGTTCTTTCACAAGGCATTAGTAGCGCAGGCGCAGAAGTTGGCTTTTATGGAATAAAATCGTTTCATTACGACAATATGGAGTTGGAGAATTACAATGGATTTAGCAAAATTGGTCAAAATAAAATTATTTTTAAAAATATAAATACATTAAAAAAAGTTTTTGAAAAAGAAATTGAAAATCCAAACAACAACAATGATGAAAGTAAAAAATGTCACAGTATTTTAAATCCTTTTAAAGAAAATAGATGTGGGGAAAGAACTGCATTAATAATAGATACTATTTACCAAAATTTTGATGGTTTAAATAATTTAAATAAAACATTAAAAATTGTTAATGATGTAATTGAAAAAAATTACAATCTATTTAAAAATGACCAGGACTATAAATATTAATTGTTAAAATTTTTAGATGTCTAATAAAAAAAAAAAAATATTAAATAAAGGTTTTAATCTTTGGCTTAAAGCAAAAGAAGTTATTCCTGGTGGAAATAGTATTTTATCTAAAAGACCTGAGAGATATGCCGGTCAATTGTGGCCAACCTACTTTAAAAAATCAAAAGGATGTGAAATTTGGGACCTAGAAAATAATAAATATTTTGATTTTGCTCAAATGGGAATAGGCGCATCTATTTTAGGATACAGTAATTCAGAATTAAACAGTTATGTAAAAAAAAAAATTGATTTTGGTATATCAACAACACTTAATTCTTTTGAAGAAATTGATTTAGCTAGAAAATTAATTAATTTAAACAAAGGTTTTAAAGGTGTAAAATTTGCAAGAAGTGGTGGAGAAGCAATGATGGTAGCTATAAGGATTGCTAGATCTTTAAAAAAACAAAATCAAGAAATTGCTTTTAGTGGTTATCATGGTTGGTTCGACTGGTATTTGGCAACCAACTTACAAACTAAAAAAAATTTAAACGAACATCTTCTACCAGGACTTGATACTATTGGTGTAGATAAAAAACTAAAAGGATCAATTTACCCTTTCAGTTATAATAATTCTGATGAATTAAAAAAATTAGTAAGAAAAAATAAAAAAATCGGAATTGTTGTTGTTGAGAGTGCCAGATATGATTATCCAGATAAAAATTTTGTTAAAAATATAAATAAAATCTGTAAAAAAAATAATCTTATTTTAATTTGTGACGAAATTACTTCAGGTTTCAGAATATCTAATACCGGGGCATATAAAAAAATAGGATTTAATCCTCAACTTGTAGTTTATGGAAAAGGACTTGGAAATGGTTTTCCTATTACCGCAGTGGTCGGCAAAGAAAAGGTTATGAATTATGCTAAAAAAAGTTTTATTAGTAGTTCTAATTGGAGTGAAAGAGTTGGATTTTGTGCAGCATTAAAAACAATTGAGATTATAGAAAAAAAAAAGGTTTGGAAACACATAGATTTAATAGGTAAAGAAATCAAAAAAGGGTGGGAAAAAATTTTTAAAAAGTACGATTTAGATATTGAAGTAAGTAATTTTTTACCCTTGATAACAATGAAACCAAAATATGGGAAAAAAAATAATTTAATACTAACTTATTTTATCCAAGAAATGCTGAAAAAAAACTATTTAGTTTCCTCAAGTATTTATATTTCCTATTCTCATAAAAGCAAATTAGTTAAAAATTATTTAAGAGAAACTGATAAAATATTTAAAAAAATTTCTGAACTTTTAAAGCAAAACAAACTAAAAAAAGCAATATCAGTTAACATTAGAAGTGATGCCTTTAAAAGATTATAAAAAAAAGAATAAGGTTGGCATAATTGTTCAAGCCAGAATGGGTTCGAAACGCTTACCTGGAAAGATAATGAAGTTAATAAATAACAAACCAATTCTCTTTCATGTATTAAAACAAATTAAGCAATCAAAATTAAATGATGAAATCATTATTTGTACTTCCAATAAAAAAGAAAATAATATTGTAAGGAATTTTTGTAAAAAAAATACTGTAAGATGCTTTTCTGGCAGTGAAAATAACCTAGTAAATAGATATTATTTAGCTGCAAAAAAATATGACATAAATGTAATTGTAAGACTTACAGCAGATTGTCCTTTAGTTGATCCAGAAATTATTGATATGTGTATTAAAAAATTTTTATCAAGAAATTATGATTTTGTTGCTAATACTTCTCCTCCTTATAGAAAATCTTACCCAGATGGTGTTGATGTAGAGGTTTTTTCATTTAAAACTATTGAAACTCTTAACAGAGAATGTACAAATAAGGAGGATCTTGAGCATGTAACTCCCTATATTTGGAGAAAAAAAAAAAGATTTAAACTTTTTAGATTTGAATTAAATGAGAATTTATCTAGTTATAGATTTACTCTAGATTATAAAGAAGATTTAATTTTAATAAAAAAAATAATATTAGATTTTAATAAATACAGAATAAAGATTAATATGAAAAATATTATTAATTATTTAAAAAAAAATAAAAATATTTATTTGATTAATAAGAAAAAAAACTCTTTTGCAACATGAAAGAAAAAATAATTCCAGATAAGAAACTTGTTAATTCGAAGGGTGGGTATTCTGATCATAGTTTTATAGAAAATCTTGAACAATTAAAAATAGTAAATAACAGAATACAAGACTTAAAAAACTCTGAAATATTTTCAAACTTAAAGGCTAACGAAGTTAATGTGATTGAGAATTATTTAAATTCATATGAGAAAAAAATAAAAAATATAAAATTTGATAAAGAAGATTTTTTTCTTGAAGGGCAAGACATACTAAAAATATCAAAAATTGATGATGAGGATTTATTGAGATTTTTGTTATATAAATACAAATACACTGTTTATCCAACTTTATTTAAAGTTGATAATTATCCACCAAATATACAAATAGAACCTACTTCAATATGTAATTTCAGATGCGTGATGTGCTATCAGGCAGATAAATCTTTTTCAAATAAATCAAATGGTTATATGGGTCATATGAGCATGGATTTATATAAAAAAGTTATTGATGAAATTGAAGGTAATATAGAGGCTGTTACTTTAGCTTCAAGAGGAGAACCTACCTTAAATCCAAATATTATTGATATGGTTCAATACTCAAAAAATAAATTTTTAGGTTTTAAAATAAATACTAATGCGTCAATGCTTAATGAAAATTTAATTAAAAATTTATTAGATGCTAATTTTGCTGAGATAGTTTTCTCAGTTGATGCAACAGATAAAGAGACTTATGAAAAAATAAGAATAAATGGAAAATATGAAAAAATATTTAAAAATTTAGAATTATTTTCCAAAATTAAAAAGAGTGATTTTCCAAATTCTAATACTATCTCAAAAATCAGTGGAGTTAAAATTAAAGAGGCCCAAAATGTTGAGGAGATGAAATCGAAGGTTGGAAATTATGTAGATGTAGTTCAGCTAGTTGATTACACACCTTGGGAAAGTTCTTATGAAAATCCAATAGGGCAAATAAATGAACCATGTCATCAATTGTGGCATAGGATGTTTGTTTGGTATGACGGAAAAGTAAATCCATGCGACTATGATTACAAATCAAAGCTGTCGAAATGGAATGTTAATAAGAATACAATTAATGAGATATGGAATTCTAATGAGTACAATAATTATAGAAGTATGCATATAAAAAATTTGAGAAAAGATCTATACCCATGCGATAGGTGTACTTTTGGTAATGCTTAAAACTTATACTGGAATTATTGGTTATAGAAATCATAGTAAAAAATTATTAGATATTCTTCTCAAAAACTCAAAAATAAAAAAAATTAAGGTTTATTGCTATAAAAAAAAGGTTTTCTTAAAATTACAAAAAGAAAATAAGAGTAAAAGAATTATATATACCAACAAGATAAGCGATTTAAAAAATACATGTAATTTTATATTTATTTCTTCGCCATCAAATACTCATTTTAAATATTTAAAATATTTTGTAAAATTTAATAAATATATTTTTTGTGAAAAACCAGGATGTATAAACAAGTCTCAATTGAAATTAATTTCCAATTTTTCTATAAAGACTAAATCAAAAATCTATTTCAACTATAATTTATTACATTCAAAATTATATAAATATATTAAAAAAACAAAAAATTATGAAAAAGATTTAATAAGCATGTCTTATCACTCATCAATAGGTATTGCATTTTTAAAAAAGTTTAAAAATAATTGGAGGTTTAAATCTAAAAATATTCTTCAAAGGATAACTGGTAATTGGGGGGTACATTCTACTAATTTAGCATTAAATATTTTTGGAAAATTTCAAAAATATTTAATTTCTGAGTCAAGTATCACGTCCAAAAAAAAGATAGATACATGTTTAATTACTTTAAAATTTTTAAGCAACAAAACTGCTAACATTTTTTTATCTTATGCCTCTCCTATGATTGATGAAATGACATTTGTATATAAAAATAAGATTTTAAAATATCAAGAAGGCCAAGTGTTTCAATTTAGTCCTAGAAATTTTTTTGATAAAAATGGAATGTTTAAAAAACCACCAAAAAAAAATTTAAGAAATTTAAGTGGCGATATGTCTAAAAATTCATTAGAAAATTCTGTTAAGTATTTTATTGATATAGCTTCAAAAAAAAAATCTTTTCCAATTTACTTATTTAATAATGCTATAGACACGATTAAAGTTTTTTTAAATTTTGACTCTCAAATAAAATGAGCTATACAAGATTAATTTAACTATGAAATCTTGTTCTAAATGCCTTTTACCCGAAACTCATGAAACAATTGAATTTGATGATCATGGTGAGTGTAATATTTGTAATCAACATAAATTTAAAAAGGAAAAAATAGATTGGTCAAATAAAAGCATCGAGTTTAATAATATAATAGACCAATATAGATCGAAACATCCATACGATTGTATTGTGCCTTTCTCAGGAGGAAAAGACAGTGTATTTACACTGTATAAATTAGCACATGAGATGAAGCTAAAGTGTTTAGTGGTTAGTTTTGATCACAACTTTTTTAGACCGAAATTAATTGAAAATAGAGTTAAAGTTTTTAAAAAGTTAGGTGTTGATGTAATTACATTTACACCTAATTGGAAAGTCGTTCAAAAATTGATGTTGGAAACTTTTTTGCGAAAAGGAGATTTTTGTTGGCATTGCCATTCAGGAGTTTTTGCATATCCCATGCAAGTTGCTCTTAAAGAAAAAGTACCGCTTGTAATTTGGGGCGAGCCTCAAGCAGAGTATACAGCTTACTATTCTTACGAGGATACACTTAATCAAACAGAAGAAGTTGACGAAGAAAGATTCAATAAATTTGTGAACTTAGGAATTACAGCAGAAGATATGCATGAAATGTTAAAAGATAAATCGATAGAACCAAGAGACCTTGCTCCTTATGTTTATCCAAATATAGATGATTTAAAGAAATTGAATTATAGATCTATTTGCCTTGGAAGTTATTTCCCATGGGATGTTAAAAAACAAGTGGAAGTAATAAAAAATCAATTAGGTTGGGAAGAGGATCTTAATTCAGGAATACCTCCTGAGTATGCGTATGAAAAAGTTGAATGTCAAATGCAAGGAGTTAGAGATTATATAAAGTATATCAAAAGAGGATCAGGAAGAACAGCGCATCTTTCTGCCATAGACATTAGAAATAATAGAATCGGCCAAAATTTAGCGAAAAAAAATATTGATGAGTACGATGGTAAAAGACCAAAAAGTTTGGATTTATTTTTAAAGAATATAGGAATTAATGAAAAAGAGTTTAATGAGATAGTAAGATCTCATGCAGTATATCCAGCAGATATTAATCCAGATCTTTTGAAGGAGGGAGCAGAACTGCCAGACCAAAAAAAATGGGATGAAAGTTCTCCTATGAATAGAGAGTATTCCTCAAGAAAATTAAAAGAGCACGGAATTAAAGAAAAAATTGAAAATAAGTGATAGCGGTAATAGATCACAATTATAGTAATTTAAAATCAATATGTAACGCGTTGGGATATTTAAAAATATCTTATGAGATAATAAAGCCAGAAAATTTATCCGAAAAATATTCAAAAGCGATTATCCCAGGCGTTGGAAATTTTTCGAAAACTATGAACAATCTAATTAAAAACGGTGGAAAAGAAAAAATATTTCAATTCTCAAAATCTAAAAAAAAAATCATGGGTATTTGCTTAGGTATGCAAATTTTAGCTTCTTCAGGTGAGGAAAATGTGCCTACCAAAGGTTTAAATCTGATACCAGGAAATGTTAAAAAAATTCAAAATAATTATAATGATTTTTTACCTCATATTGGTTGGAATACAGTTAAAATCTTAAAAGACCATCCGGTTCTTGATGGCATAAAGGATAATATGGATTTTTATTTTGTTCATTCTTATAAATTTTGTCCATCCAGTGAAAATTATACAGTAGGTCAATCATATTATTCTGAAAGTTTCAGTTCAATAATTGCAAAAGAAAACGTAATAGGATTTCAATTTCATCCAGAAAAAAGCCAGAAATATGGTCTAAAAATAATTAATAATTTTTGCAATTGGGAGAATTAATGTTAAAAAAAAGAATTATTCCTGTACAGCTTTTACTTAAAAACAGATTAGTAAAAACCAAATCTTTTGATAAGTTTATTGATGTTGGAAACCCAATAAGAAGTTCAAAAATATATAATGACAGCGACGCAGATGAATTAATTTTTTTAAATATTGATAAAAATGATAGATCGATTACACCACTTTTAAAAGTTTTAGAAGAAGTTTCAAAAGTTTGTTTTATGCCACTTGCTTTAGGAGGTGGAATAAAAAATCTAGAGGATATAAAAATTCTCTTTAGATCTGGTGCTGATAAAATAATAATAAATTCTTCAATTTATGAGAATTATGGTCTTATAAATAAAGCAAGCGACTTATATGGAAAACAGTCAATTGTTATCTCAATAGATGCAAAAAAAGATATTGATAGCAAAAAATATATTCTGTTTTCAGAATGTGGAAAAAAAAAGGAAAATATTTCTCTTCAAGATCATTTAAAAAAGTGTGAGAATAGTGGTGCTGGAGAAATATTTATAAATAGTATTGATAATGATGGTCTGATGAAAGGTTACGATATAAACTTAATTCAACAGGTTGTAGAAAGTTGTAATATACCTATTATTGCCTGTGGTGGAGCTGGGAATTTCAATCATATGAAAGATGCTTTCGAAAAAACAAATATCTCCGCGTTAGCATGTGGTAGTTTATTTAATTTTGGAGATAATAACCCAATAAGAGCAAAGTCATTTTTACAAAATTATAATTTAAATTTTAAAATTGTTAAATAAAATTAAAAAAATAAAAAATAAAAAATTTTTAGGAAAAAATATTTTTCTTAAAAAAATTAATAGTAACAATTGTAACAAAAAATATCTCTCTTGGTTAAGTGATAGAAAAATTAATCAATATTTAGAAACAAGATGGACTAAATATAATACAGGAAGTCTTAAAAAATTTGTAAATTTCTGTAATTCAAGCAATTCTATAATTTTATTTGGAATATTTTTTAAAAATGAGCATATTGGAAATATTAAAATTGATATAAATATGAACCATGAATTTTGCTATCTTGGTTATTTTATTGGAGATAGTAAATATCACGGAAAAAAACTTGCGTCAGAAGCTGTAAATATATGCTGTTATATAGCATTTAGATATTTAAATTTAAGAATGTGTTTTGCAGGGGTATATAAAGAAAATAAACCTGGAATTAAACTCCTCGAAAAAAACAAATTTAAAAAAATTAGTATTATAAAAAATTTGTATAAAATAAAAAATAATATTTATACAGATGAATTAACTTATTGTTTAAAAAAAACAAATTTTAAATATATTAAAATTTAGGTTTTAAATATTATTGAATACTCAAAAAATGAAATTATTATTCGTTTTATCAAATGGTAGTTGCCCATATATTTTAGAAGCATGTAAAAAATTATTAAAAAATAAAAAAATAAGATTAGCATTTTATTGCACAGAGAGTTTGAGTGAAAGCAATACGTATAATTTGAATAATTTTGTTAAAAAAAATAAATTAAAAATATTCTTTTATAAAAACACCAAGGATACTTTGTTTAATATTGATAATAAATATCTTGATCATATAGAGGAAAATTTAAATATAAATTTATGGAAAAGTATTTCAGTAGATAGATCTCTTGGTAGAGGATATATTCAAGATCTTGATGGATATAATTCCATATACAAATCTAAAGATCAAATTCTAGCAGTAGCGATTAAAAAACTTAAAAATATAGAAAAAACTCTTATTAAGTTTAAACCCAAGGTCGTTTATTGGCCAACTGCAGTTGCTTCATTTGAGTCTGTTATTTTTGATAAATTATGTTGCAACTTTAAGATCAAATTTATTACATCTTCTCCATTTAGAATAAAAAACTTTTTTTATTATGCACGAAATATGTATTACAAATACCCAAATATAGAGAAGATTTTTTTAAATTTTAAAAATAATAAAAAAAAAATAAATTCAATTGACAAACTTTACAAGGAAATAACGTTACCTGGTAAAATGAGCAGTGACGCAGAATATGTATCTAATGTAATTAGTAGATTGAACCAAAACATACTAAAAAGCACTTGTATTTTTTTTATATTTATATTTAAACATCTAATTGCATATATTTTGCATAAACTTAATTTCAAGATTTATAAACTTTCATATCATAGAAAATATGAATTTATTTCCCCAATATTAGAAAAATACAAGTTACTTTCAGCTTTTCATTTTTTAAAAAAATATAGGTATAAAAATTTAAATTGTGCATACATATATTACCCATTGCATAGAACGCCTGAAGGCTCAACTCAACTAAACGGAAATACTTTTATGGATCAATTTTTTTTAATTCAGAGTCTTTCTAAAAATTTACCTATAAATTACAAATTATTGGTTAAAGAACATCCTTCAATGATTGAGGCACACTCTAGAGGAAATAAATTTTATAAAGAGGTTTCTAAGTTACCAAATGTAGAAATAGTTGATTTTAGATTATCAGGAACAGAGGTTGTAAAGAAATCAAAATTAATAGTAGTGCTTGATGGCTCCTCAGCAATAGAAGCTATGCTTTTAGGTGTTCCAGTTCTCACCATGGCAAATTTCCTTTATAGTTTTTTAGGCTTGTCAGTAGAAAATAAAAATTTTTCAAATTTAAATAAGGATATAGTAAAAGCATTAAATTTAAAAAATATAAATCCAAAATTAAGAGAAAAAAAGATAAAAACATTATTACATCTAATTACTAACAAAGGTTTTAATTTAAGAGAGCCAGATACATTTTATTATATGGGTAAAAATATCACAAAAAACTCATATAAAATAACAGGCAATGATGTTTATAATTCATTAGTATCTGAATTAAGATTAAAATGAAAATATTATGTTATCCCACATCGTTGAATACAGGTTATATTGTCGAGGCTTTTAAAATTCTAAAAGATAAAAATGCAAATATTAAATTCGGCTTTTTATATTCTTATGAAGAACACAAAAGTGCTCTAGAAATTGAAAACCAAATTACTCTTAAAAAAAGTAATTTGAAGGCTTCATTTTTTAATTTAGCTATCTCAGAAAAAGAAAAAATAAAAAAATTGGATAAAAAATATTTAGCTTATTTTGAAAAAATTTCAAAAAAAAATATTTGGAAAATAATTTCATCAGATAGAGACTATGGAAGAGTCTATATAAACGATATTCACGCTTATAGATCTGTGTATACAAAAAAAAATAATGAAAAAATTCTACTAAATTTTATAAATCTCTCAAAACGTATAGAAAAAATAATAAATAAGTTTAAACCAAATGTTGTTTATATTTCCAATGGATTATCAAATTTAGAAGTTTCAATTTTAAATGTTATTGCAAAGCATAATGGAATAAAAATTTTAGTTCCACATCCAACAATGTATAAGAATTATATTTTTTTTTCAGATGATATATATGTTTATGATGAAAAAATTAAAAATTATTATTATAAAAATAAAAAGAGTTTAAATTCAAAAAGTTTAAATAATTTATTTAAAGAAACTCAAAAAAAAGGAGTTGTAAGTTTAGATCGAGATACAGTTAGAAAACAAATCTCTCAAATGCAAAAAAAAAATATTTTTAATTTTATATTTGGTGATACAATTTATACAATTTTAAAACATATTGTTTTTCAATTAATTTATTTATTTGGATTTAAATATAAACATTTGAAGGTATTAAAAGAATACAATCTGATATGGAAAATTAAAGATGAAATTTTTTTAAGAAAAATGCTTAAAGTATTAATATCAGTCAAAATGCCTGATATTAAAAAAAATTATGTTTATTTGCCTCTTCATTTAATTCCCGAGACATCAACCTTACTTAAAGGTAATGATTATATGAACCAGGCATTTTTGGTTGAGCTAATCTCAAAAAATATACCTTCAAATTGCAAATTATATGTTAAAGAACATCCAGCGATGTTCACATCGCATGGTAGAAAAATTGAATTTTATAAAAGAATAAATTTATTACCCAATGTTGAATTAGTTCCTATTTATGCAGATGGTATGAAATTAATTAAAAACTCTAAACTAGTGGTTGTGGTTGATGGAAGTAGTGGATTTGAGGCAATGTTAATAAACAAACCTGTAGTAACCTTAAAGTATTTTGTTTTTTCATTTTTGGGTTTAACCATAACTAACACTGATATAAATTATCTCTATAAAGATATTAAGCAAGCAATTAAAATTAATTCAAAAATCAGTCCTTATAAGTTTGAAAAAAAAATTAAAGCTCTAATTATGGCAATATCAAAAACATGTCATCAATTGAGAAAACCGGGTTTTTTCTTTTATAATGAAAAATTTAATGAAAATGATAAAAAAATTTGTGGAGAAGATTTGGCTAAAGCTCTAATTAGTGAGCTAAAAATTTAATTAAGAATTTTTTTTCATTCTAATAGTTTTATCAACCACTCGTTCAATATTTTTGTCGTGAGATATTATTATTATCGTTTTTATTTTCTCTAATTTTTTAATTGAATTTTTTATATATTTGCTAGTTATTGTATCAAGTTGATTTGTAGCTTCATCTAAAATTATTATACTACTATCGCTTAAAAGCGCTCTAGCCAGTAATAAACGTTGCTTTTGACCGCCTGAAATTTTTAAACCATTTTCCCCTAATTTTGTGTTGAATTTTTTAGGCATTTTTCTGATAAAATCGTAAGTTAAAGTTGATCTACATGCACTAATAATTTCTTTAAGGGATCGGTTTTTTCCCATCAAAATATTTTCTTTAATTGTTCCATCAAATAATGAAATATTTTGAGATATGTACGAAATTTCTTTTCTAAGGGAAATTAAGTCTAAATCTT
>MDTD01008032.1_pt1 | contig 18418 bp, 16 predicted proteins | sample 811221 | NCBI WGS metagenome assembly MDTD01 (sample SAMN05326646, study PRJNA326480) | marine metagenome | isolation source: seawater | place: Pacific Ocean: South West | collected 2011 | reverse complement strand
TATATGGAAATAACCCGTAACCATCTACTATAATCTTTATACCTGACTCCCTTAATGCCCTTAAAGTATTTAGATCATATGTATGATTAGGTGCAAAAAATGAACGTACTTTAATTTTTTCATTTTTAAATTTTTCAATTCCTAATTTAATTTTGTTTTTTTGTATGTCAAAATCTAATCCGTAAAATTCTGAGTCGCCTCCATAATTAAAATAGTCTTTTTTATTTGTTTTAATCTCATACAAATGAGATAAACCATGCATAGAAATTTCCCACCCTTTATTTTTCCAGTCTCTTACTCTATCCCAAAATTTTTCGTTTAATTGATAACGAAGAAGTTCAGGATCTTTATTATTAGGTATAACTCCTAAGAGAGGTTTTATATTAAAATCGTCAAATATCTTTTCGCATTTATCCATATAATTCCAATTCATATTTGCTGCGATATCATCTATTCTGATTAATAAACCAGTATATTTTGAAACTTTTTTTTTTATTGCATTAAACATTTAAGTTTATACTTTAGCTTAAGATGACAAAATTTCATATAAAAAAAATTTCTGAGATAAATAGGGACAATTTAATAAATTTTTACAAAAGGGCTTTTGATTTACAAAATTCAGAATCGTATAATTATGTGTGGCGATATAGACTCGGCTACAGTGACTTTGAGCCTCTAGTTTTGTTAAATGAAAATAAAATTTGCGGTCATGCTGGTCTACTCCCTATTGATATTAAATTAAATAATCAAATAAAAAAAGCAATATGGTTCACAGATTTTTATATTAACAAAGATTTAAGATCTAAAGGATACGGTAAAATCTTAACACAAGAATGGATGAAACAATGTCCTATAAAGATCACAGTTTGTAATGATTTATCTTTAAAAGTATTTAGGAAACTAAATTGGAAATTTAATAATAAGTTTTTGAGAAAATTAAAAATTATAGATCATTTAAATATGATTACATCATTTATTAAAAAAAAAAATTCACAAAATTATTTAGATTTTGATAACACAAATTTTTCCATAGAGACAATTAATAATAAAAATATTTCTGAAGTAATAAAGATAACTAATGAGTCTACAAAAAAAAATACATCTTTTTTAATTAGGGATGAATCATGGTTTAAGTGGCGAATTCTTGAGTGTCCATATAGGAATCAAATATATATTTTAAAATATAAAGATAATTTCATAATTTTAAGATTAAAAAGAAAAAGAAGGTTAAACGGGTTGAGTATTATTTTTTCTACTATGGATTTGACAGCCGAAACTTTAAATTTAATTGCTACGTGGGGAAAAAAAAATAAATTTTGTTATTTAACCTTTATAGATAAAGACGAGAGTTTAAATAAGTTTTTACCCATGCAAAAAAAAATTAATTTTGCTTTTCATACTTCTAATAATATTGAGCTAGATGAATTGCAAAACAACATTAATGATTTGCAATATATTGATAGCGATATAGATTTTTTATAAATTTTAAGCTGAGGCCTGTTTCATAGATAGTTTTACTTTTCCTCTATCAAATCCAACCACCTTTACCGACACCTCGTCTCCTTCTTTTACTACATCTCCCACTTTAGCCACTCTTTTTGCAGCAAGTTCAGAAATATGTACCAATCCATCTTGTTTTCCTAAGAAGTTTACGAACGCACCAAATTCCATTATTTTTACAACTTTACCCTTATATATTTTTCCAACCTCCGGTTTTGCAACTAAATCATTTATGAATTTCAAAGCTTTTTTTCTAGACTCTTCATCAGGTGCTGCAACGGTTACTTCTCCTGTATCTTTAACATCTACTTTTGCTCCAGAAACTTCTACTATTTCTCTAATAGTAGCTCCTCCTTTGCCTATCACGGTAGCAATATCTTTTTTATCTACTTTAATTGTTTCCATCTTAGGTGTGTGCTTAGAAAATTCTTTTCTAGATGATTTAATTGCTTTGTTCATTTCAGCTAAGATATGTTCTCTTCCTTCTTTAGCTTGTTTCAGAGCTTTTTCCATTATTTCAAAGGTAATACCAGTAATCTTTATATCCATTTGTAAGGATGTAATACCGCTTTTTGTTCCTGCAACTTTAAAATCCATATCCCCTAAGTGATCCTCATCACCTAAAATATCTGAGAGTACAGAAAATTCTTCCCCTTCTTTAATTAAACCCATTGCGATTCCAGCTACAGGCTCTTTTATTGGTACCCCGGCATCCATGAGTGATAATGAAGTTCCACAAACTGTAGCCATTGATGAAGATCCGTTTGACTCAGTTATTTCTGAAACAACCCTAAGAGTATAAGGGAAATTTTCTTTTAAAGGCAAAGAAGAATTTATGGCTCTCCATGCAAGTTTTCCGTGACCTATTTCTCTTCTACCAGTTCCTATTCTTCCGCACTCGCCTACAGAAAATGGCGGAAAATTATAGTGCAACATAAAACTTGATCTTTGCATGCCATCTAAACTTTCTAATCGTTGCTCATCATCCGACATACCTAAAGTAGTTACCACCAGTGCTTGTGTCTCGCCTCTAGTAAAAAGAGCTGAACCATGTGTTCTAGGTAAAACACCAACTTCACACTTTATTTGTCTGACGTCAGAAAGGCCTCGGCCATCAATCCTTTTTTTTTCTTTTAGGATTGCAGTTCTTACTATATCTTTTTCAAGCGATTTTAATTGTGCCATTGCTTGATTTTCTGTTACATTTTCATCCTCTATAAACATTTCTTTACACTTAGTGTTTATTTCTGAAATAGCATTAGACCTTTTCTTTTTATCTATTTCTTGAAATGCTTTTCTTAAATCTTTTTCAAAAGCTTCGGTAATTTTCTTCTTGACATCTTTTAGATCTACTTCTTCTACTTCCCATTTTGGTTTTCCTGCTTTCTTAGATAATTTTTCTATAGCCTCAATTATAGGAACAAAATTTTCATGACCAAACTTTACAGCATCTAACATAGTTTTTTCTGGTAGCCCCGAAGTTTCGGACTCTACCATCAATACGGCATCCTTCGTCCCAGCAACAACAAGGTCTAATTCTGATTCTTTAAGTTCTTCTGGAGAAGGGTTTAATAAAAATTTACTATCTTTGTACCCAACCCTACTTGCAGCAATTGGTCCTTTGAAAGGTAATCCTGAGATAGACAAAGCTGCAGAAGAAGCAATAATTGACAAAATATCTGGTTGATTTTCTCCATCATATGATAATACGGTAGGCAACAGTTGTACCTCATTCATAAAGCTAGAGGGAAATAATGGCCTTATCGGTCTGTCTATTAGCCTAGAGATTAAAGTCTCTGCCTCTGTGGGCCTAGCCTCTCTTTTAAAATAACCTCCCGGTATTTTACCAGCGGCATAATATTTTTCTTGATAGTTTACTGATAAAGGAAAGTAATCTTGTCCTTCATTTAATTTTTTTGCACCAACTGCGGTTGCAATAACAACTGTTTCACCGCATGTAGCAATGATAGCCCCATCTGCCTGTCTTGCAATTTTACCCGTTTCTAAAGTAATTTTTTTACCGTTTATATTAATTTCCTCTTTATGAATTTTAAACATTATTTCCTTAAATTTAATTGTTTTATTATTTTATTATATGAAACTGAATTTTTTCTTTTTAAGTAACTTAATAATTTTTTTCTTCTATTAACTGATTTAGTTAGTCCAATAGTAGAATGCTTATCTTTTTTAAAATTTTTAAAATGTACTGACAATTTATCAATTTTATCACTTAATAATCCAATTTGAACTTCAGTGGATCCCACATCCTTTTCATGTATCGCCAGAGACTTAATTGTACTTTTTTTCTTTTGTTTCATTTTGTTCGTTGTTTTTTCTAATTATCTTTTCAATCTTTTCGGCATATTCAAAAGAGTTATCTTCTACAAATACAAGTTTAGGAAGAAACTTAATATCAAGTCTTTTAGAAAGTGCTTTTCTAGCAAGATGAGCGTATTCAGTCAAGACACTAACTGTTTCCTTAGTGTTATTGCCTCCTAAGGGTATAACATACACTCTAGCTGTTTTTAAGTCCGGGGTCATCCTAACTTCAGTTACAGTGATAATTTTTGTATTCATATCTTTGATTTTAGCCTCATTTCGAATGAAAATTTCCCCCAAATTTTGTTTTATCAGCTCTCCAACTCTCAATTGCCTTTGACTATAAGTAGCTCTGGAAATGTGTTTATTCATTAAATAGTCCTCTCTATTTTTTCAGATAAATAAGACTCTATTATATCCTGTTCTTTAAAATCTATAAAATCTTTTAAACCTATTCCGCATTCTAATCCATTCTTTACTTCTTTAACGGCATTTTTTTCTCTAAATATACTTGCTATTTCTCCATCATAAACAACTACTCCATCCCTTATTAATCTTGCCTTTGATTTATTCTTTATTTCCCCATCTATAACTTTTGAACCCGCAATTTTACCAGCCTCCGAAACTTTAAATATTTTTTGTATTTGAGCTGAACCTAAAATTCTTTCTTTATAATCAGGCTCTAATAATCCTGAAAGTGATTTTTCAATAAATTCCAGGGCCTCGTAAATTATATTAAAAAACTTAATTTCAATTTTTTGTGTTTCTGCTAATTTTTTTGCCTCTCTGTTTGGTTTTACATTAAAGCCGATAAGAAGAGCATCAGAAGCTTTAGCTAAAGAAACATCAGTTTCATTTATCATTCCTATATCAGATAATATAATATTAGATTTAACTTCATTATGTTTAATTTTATTTATAGCTATTTTTAAAGCTTCACTAGATCCTTGAACATCACTTTTGATAATAATATTTAATTCACTTTTCTTTTCTTCCGAGTCAAATAATGTTGTCTTGTCCTTAGCTACAAGTGTGCTTTTCTTTGAAGAATTATCTTTTCTAAAGTCTGAAATTTTTTTCGCTTCTTCCTCATTTTGAGTAACCAAAAATTCTGCTCCGGCAAAAGCCGAGTCATTCATTCCTAAAATTTCTACTGGCATTGAAGGTAGAGCTTTTTCAATCATTTTACCTTCGTGATTTATCATTGCTCTAATTTTACCCCAAGTATTTCCACAAATAAAATAATCACCTTTTTTTAATTGACCATTGGTAATTAAAATTGTTGATACGGGTCCTTTACCTTTATCTATTTTTGACTCGATAACAACTCCTGTCGCTTTATCAGATATAGATGCCTTTAAATCTAAGATTTCTGATTGTAATAAAATAGCCTCTTTTAACTTGTTTAAGTTTGTTTTTTTTATTGCTGAAACTTCTACAAACAAAGTGTCTCCGCTTAATTCTTCTGCTATTAGCTCATATTGCATCATCTCATTTTTTATTTGGCTTAAATTTTTATTTGGGAGATCGCATTTATTTATTGCTACAATTATTGGAACTTTCGCAGCTTGAGCGTGCTTTATAGCTTCTACCGTTTGAGGTTTAATACCATCATCGGCAGCAACTACTAAAATAACAATGTCAGTTATTTTTGATCCTCTAGCTCTCATTTCTGTAAAGGCTGCATGTCCTGGCGTATCTATAAATGTTATGGTTTCATTTTTTTCAGTTTTAACCTGATAAGCTCCAATATGTTGAGTGATACCACCGTGCTCTCCGGAAACAACATTTGAGTTACGCAACGCATCTAAAAGTGAAGTTTTTCCATGATCAACGTGACCCATAACTGTTACAATTGGAGCTCTTTTTTTAACATCACCTTTTAATGTCTCTTTCTTTTTCTCAATTTCCAGACTAGGTTCAGTTTCAATTATGGCTTTATGACCAAATTCTTTTACAATGTACTCAGCTGTATCTTTATCTATGTTATGGTTAATCGTAGCGATCACTTTCATGTTAAATAAAAATTTGATTATATCGCTAGATTTTTCAGCCATTCGATTTGAAAGTTCTTGAATAGTTATTTGCTCAGGGATAGTTACCTCTCTAACAACTTTTTTAAATTCTTTTTTCTCTTCACTGTCAGGAATATTTCTTTTTTCCTTTAATCTTGCTCTTTTAACAGATGCTAAGCTTCTTTGTTTAATTTCAATTTCTTCAACATTTAAGGCTCTAGAAACTGTAAGTTTAAAATCCCTTTTGTCAATTGGCGCCTTAAGTTTCAATTTACTTTTACTAGGAGTTTTATCATCTTTTTTTATAAAAGCCTTAGTAGCTTGTTGCTCAATAAATTTTCTTTCAAAATTCTTCTTTTTTACAGGAAAATTATTATTAGCGAAACTTTTACTTTGTTTTTGAAAATCTCTAGTGCCTTTAAATGGTTTTTTTTTACCAATGGAGAAAGATTTCTTTCCATCTTTCTTAACTGTACTTGTATCAATCTTTTTAGTTAAATTTGACGATATTGTAAGAGTCTTTTTTTTATTTTTTTCTTCCATAACATTATTTAAATACAATCTCTCTGGCTGCCATAATAAGTTGGTCTGCTTCTTCTCTAGATAAAGAAAATTCCTCTAAATATCCATCGATCCTAATTTTTTTACCTTTAATTTCATCAAATCCACCTATTAGCTCATCAGATGATAAATCTGCGAAATCACTAAGTTTTTTTATATTTTTTTGGCCTAAAATTACTAGCATACCTTGAGTCATACCATTCAAGTTAATAAGGGAGTCTTCTACACCTAGTTCCTTTAATTTTTTTCCTACAGCCTCTTTTTCTTTTATAAGATTTTCTTTAGATCTGCTTATTAGTTCTTTAGCAGTGTCTTCATCGATAGCTTCGATTTTAGATATATCATCAGGTTTTGATTGTGAAATTTCTTCAATACTTTGAAAGCCTTCGGATACTAATAATTGACCTAGTGTTTCGTCGACTTCTAAACTCTTAATAAGTGTTTCAGTTCTCTCTTTAAATTCTGCCTGTCTTCTTTCAGAATCTTCTTTATCAGTTAAAATATCTATTTCATAATTTGTTAACTTAGATGCAAGTCTTACATTTTGTCCTCTTCGTCCAATTGCTTTACTTAAATTTTCTTCACTCAAGATAACATCGATTTTTTTGTTATTTTGATCAATTAAAACTTTTTGAATTTCTGCTGGAGAGAGGGACTCGGAAATTAAGGTAGGTAAATCTTCTGTCCATTTAATAATGTCTATTTTTTCTCCATGTAACTCATTTACTATAGTTTGAACTCTACTACCTCTCATACCTACACAAGCTCCTACAGGATCAATTGAATTATCTTTTGAATTTACACATATCTTTGCTCGACTTCCCGGATCTCTAGCGACTGATTTAATTTCTATAACACCTTCATAAATTTCAGGTACTTCTTGAAAGAAAAGTCTAGCTAAAAACTGAGGATGAGCTCTTGATAAAAAAATTTGATGTCCTTTAAGTTCTTTTTTAACTTCATAGCAATAAGCTTTTACTCTATCGCCTGTTTTTAAAATTTCTCTAGGTATAAGCTCATCCTTTTTAATAACACCCTCTGCTTTACCCAAATCCATAATTACGTTTCCATACTCTAATCTTTTAATTATGCCGCTTAAAATTTCTCCTTGTTTATCAATGAAATCCTCGTATTGCCTATTTTTTTCTGCTTCTCTTACTCTCAAACTAATGACTTGTTTAGCGCTTTGTGCGGCTATTCTTCCAAAATCTATTTGGGGTAAATTTTCAAAAACTTTATCTCCAACTTTTGACTCTTTATGATCTTTTAGTTTTTGAGCCTGTTTAATAGAAATTTCTCTGCTTGAGTCTTGAACATTTTCGACAATATCTAACACTTTTTGAATGGAAATTTCACCACTTTCTCTATCTATTTTTACTTCAATAGTATTATCATTGCCAAATTTTGTTAAAGCCGCTTTTTGAATAGCGCTTTCCATAGAACTAATTACAAGTTCTTTATCAATCGATTTTTCATTTGCGACAGCGTCTACTATTCTTAATAGTTCTTGTTTGTCTAAACCTCTATTTAACATTTTTTATTTCTCCAAAAAAAAATGGGCTAAAGCCCATTTTGTAAAGTTAATAATTTGTTTATATTTAATTAAAAATTATGGTTTTTTCAAGATCACAATTTAAAAATCGAGGATTTATCAGTTTTTTCCCATGAAAATTCGCCTTTATCTGTGAACTTTCTGCCAAAATGACCATACGCTGAAGTTATCTCATAAATTGGTTTATTCAGTGATAGTAGTTCACGAATTCCTCTTGGTGACAAATCAAAATTATTATTTATTAGCTTTTTAATATCCTCAACTTTATCATTATCTTTTTCATTCAGTTTTACATAAATTGATAAAGGTTTTGATACTCCTATCGCATATGCTAACTGAATTAAACATTTGTCAGAAACACCAGCGGCAACGATATTTTTTGCTAAATATCTTGAAACATATGCAGCTGAACGATCAACTTTTGTTGGATCCTTTCCAGAAAAAGCACCACCGCCATGTGGGGCAGCGCCACCATAAGTGTCAACTATTATTTTTCTTCCTGTTAAACCTGTATCTCCATCTGGACCTCCAATTACAAATTGCCCTGTTGGATTAATATATACTTCTTTCTTATCTAAATCTTTAATTAACTCTTTTGGAATGGATTTTAAAATATAAGGAAAAATAATTTCGTTTACTTTATCTTGATTAAGGTCTTTGGAATGCTGAGTAGAAATAACAACTGATGTTACTTTTGTAGGTTTATTATTTTCATACATCATTGTAACTTGACTTTTAGAGTCAGGTTCAATTCCTTTAAGTTTACCAGATTTCCTATCAGCAGCCATTAAGCGTAGAATTTTGTGTGAAAAATAAATTGGGGCTGGCATTAAATCTTCTGTTTCATTACACGCGTAACCAAACATTATTCCTTGGTCACCTGCTCCGTCATCCTTGTTATCTTTTGAGTCTACGCCCATAGCAATATCAGTTGATTGAGGATGCAAATGACATTCAATTTTGGTACTATCCTTCCAGCTAAAACCATCTTGGTCATAACCTATGTCTTTAATGCAATCTCTTACCTTTTGAATAATTTTATCTTTTTTTATATCTGGTCCTCTTACTTCTCCAGCTAAAATGACTTTATTTGTTGTTGTTAAAGTCTCACATGCAACCCTAGAAAAAGGGTCTTTCGATAAAAAAGTATCAACAACCATATCAGAGATTCTGTCACAAACTTTATCTGGATGCCCCTCAGATACAGACTCGCTGGTAAATAGGTATCTATTTTTATTCATTTCTAAATATTAAAAAAGTAGAAGTATATGTAATTAAAAGAATCAAAAATATCAAATCATTTTTATTTTTATTATTGTTTGTTAACACAGGGACTTTCATTTCAATATTCCCGCTTTCATTTGGATTTAATAACTTAATAATTTCGCCTCTATTATTTATAAAAGCACTGAAGCCTCTGTTAGCTGTTCGGATAACAAATGTATTGTTTTCAATAGCTCTAAACTTTGCTTTGCTTAAATGTTGATAAGGTCCTATTGATTTACCAAACCAACCATCTTCTGAAAGATTAATTATTAAGTTTGTTTTGTGATCAGATTTTTGTATAAAATCTGTAAATATAATTTCATAACAAATAAGAGGTAAAATATTATAATTTTCAAAAATGAAATTCTTTTGATCTCTTCCTCTTAAAAAAGATCCAAACCCTTCTGTAACTTTTTTTAAGCCAAATAACTTTAATTTATCTTCAAAGGGTATAAATTCTCCAAATGGAACAAGTTTTTTTTTATTATAAGTGTATAAAATTTCAAATTTATTATTTATTGCCACTAAACTATTAAAGAAGTTACCAGACTCCTGATTTAGTGTGTTTACGCCAAAAATTATAATATGTTTTTCAGAAAAATTTTGTTTTATTAAATTTTTAAATTTTTTTAGTTCTAAAAAACTATAACCAGCAAAAACACCCTCGGGCCAAACAAATATTGTCTTTTTACTTTTATCAGGATCACTATATTTTATTAAATCTTTCAATTGACTTTGAACTTGTTCGTCATTCAAATTATATTGAATATTAAAACTTGGTGACACGATTTTAAAATTTATACTTTTTTCGATGTTTGATTTATTAATTAAGATTTGATTTGTATTAACTTTATACGATCCATAGAAATATATAGAAATTGCTATTATTATTGAAAATAACAAAATAAATATTGAATTCTTTTTATTATTAAAAAAAAATACAGCTGGAATTGAAAATAAGGTAATTACTATCAGATTAAATGAAAATAAACCTATTGGGTTTAAAATTTGTAGAAATTCATCAAACCATGACAAACTATATGCCCATAAATTCCAGGGAAACCCAGTTAAAACTTTACTCCTAAAAAAATCATTAACTGAAAGCATTAAGCTAAAAAGCAATACAGAACTGAAATTATTTCTGAGATGTCCGGCAAATATAATAGACATTAAACCAAAAAAGACTCCAAGTGTTAATGGAATAAGAACAAATGCGAATGGAATAAGTTTTTGAAAGTTTGGATCAAAGGTCAGGGCATTAGTAATCCAATAAGTACCTGATACGAAAAAGCCTACACCAAAGAAATAACCAATTAAGAATAAATATTTAAGATGAGGTTTTTTTCTGTAAATACTTTTCGACCTCTTATTAACGTAAGTAAATATAAAAAATAATGCTGGAAAAACAATAAAGTTTATGATTGAGACATTAAAAGGTTGAAAACCTAATACGCTAATTAATCCCAACAAAAAAGGTATTAAAAAAACTAAAGAAAATCTACTTTCTAGAACTTTTATCATCAATTGATTATTCTAAATAATTGATTTTCAAATTTGTTCATTTTTAAAAAATCTTTTTCTTTTTTATGTTTGTATCCCAATAAATGTAATATTCCATGAACAAATAATTTATTGAAATCTTCTTTAAAATTTTTACTATTTTTTTTATTTAATTTGTAAATATTAATTATGATGTCTCCAATGTATATTTTTTTATTTTTTTTTTTTTAATATTTCAAGATTTTTATCCTTATAAAATGGGAATGAAAGAATATCAGTCGTTTTATTTTTTTTTCGAAAATATGAATTCAGTTTTTTTATCTGCTTATCATCTGATAAGTTTAAACAAAAAGAAAAAATATTTTTTTTAAAAAGATGTATATTAGCTTTATTTAGTTTTAAAATTTTTTTTTTTACGTAAGTTTCTGGATTTTTAAAATATCTAAACCAGATCTTATTTGTTACAATAACATCAGTTTTTATCATCAATATTTTTTTTATATGCCTTTATAATCTTAGAAACCAGAGGATGTCTTACAACATCTTTATGATCAAATTCGATTATTTTTATTTCATTTATTTTACTTAAAATCTTTTTTGAGCTAATGAGACCAGACTGAGATTTATTTATTAGGTCAATTTGAGACGGATCACCATTTACTACTAATTTAGAATTTTCCCCTATTCTTGTTAGAAACATTTTAATTTGTGTTGCTGTCGCATTTTGCGCCTCATCAAGAATAGCAAATGAATTTTTCAGAGTTCTGCCTCTCATAAAAGCCAGTGGAGCGATTTCGATTTCACCAGTTTCAATTTTTTTTTGTATTTTTTCAAAACCGAATAAATCATAAAGCGCATCATAAAGTGGTCTAAGATAAGGGTCTACTTTTTCTTTCATATCGCCAGGTAAGAAACCCAGTTTTTCCCCTGCTTCTACTGCTGGTCGAGATAAAATTACCTTATCAACTTTTTTTTCCATTAAAAGAGTAATTCCTACAGAGACAGCTAAATAACTTTTTCCCGTACCTGCTGGACCTAGTGCCATAATAATATCTTTTTCCTTTAAGGCTTTGATGTACTCCGATTGTTTTTTTGATCTAGCTATAACTGATTTTCTTGGCGTTTTTATTAATTGATCAAGAGAATGAATGTTAGATTGTTTATTTTTTACAAAGTTTTTATTTACCGATGATACAATATCATTTTTTTCAATAACTTGTGTTAAAAGGAATTTATCAACTAAAAACCTAATCGCATCTGAAACTTTTTCAATATTGATTAACTTGCCTTTTACCGTAATTGTATTCCCTCTATAAAAAATACTTGTAGAGGTTAATTTTTCAAGTTTTTTTAGATTTTCATTAAATTCACCAATTATTGCGGCTAAGATATCGTTGTCGTAAATGTTTACTACTATAGTTTCTTTATCGATTTTTTTTATACTAAATTTTTGGTTTGCATTTATTAATTCAGACATAATTAAGCTGCAAAGTACTCGTTGTTAATATTAAAATCAATCTTTCCGAACAAAGTATTTTGATTTAAACTAGACACATAAACATTGTAAGTCTTTCCTATTAAATTTTCGCTACTATTTACAATAACTGAATTATTATATTCATCTCTACCAAAATATTGATTGATGTTATTAGTCTTATTTTCAAATAGAACTTGAGTCTTCTTATTAAGTAATGACTGTCTATACTGAAATTTTATCTCATTAGAAAATTTTTGAAATAATCTTAATCTATCTTTTGAAACGTTATCGTTTATCCCTTCAAGATTAGAAGCTGGAGTTCCAGGTCTTGGGCTAAAAATAAATGAATAAGAGTTAATAAATTTTATTTTTCTCATTAATTCAATAGACTCTTCAAAGTCTTTTTCATCTTCCCCAGGATACCCAATTATAAAATCACTTGAAAATTTTATATTTTTTTTAATTTTTTTTAATTTTTTTATAATTTCTAAATATTCACTTATATTATGACGCCTGTTCATCAATTTAAGTATTTTTGATGAACCACTTTGAACTGGAAGATGTAATATTGGCATAAGTTTATTACATTTTGCATGTGCATCAATTAAATCGGAGGTCATATCTTTTGGATGAGATGTGGTATACCTGATTCTCTTTAAATCATTCATTTCATTTAGCTCATAGATCAATTCTGAAAGTTTTTTACCATCATCATTATAAGCATTTACATTTTGACCTAGCAATGTAATTTCTTTTATTCCATTTTTAATTAAACTTCGTGCTTCGCTAATTATATCATTAAATCTTCGTGAATATTCCGGTCCTCTGGTGTAAGGGACCACACAAAATTTACAAAACTTATCACATCCCTCTTGTATAGTCAGATAAGCTGTGACTTTATTATTATTTATTCTTTCAACAGTTTTTAAAACATCAAATTTTTCTATTGTTTCAAAGTCGGTATAATTTAATTTATTTCTGATATCAATATTTTCGATAATTTTATTTATTTTATGATAAGATTGAGGTCCAACTACTGCATCAATAAAATTTTCTCTCTCAATCATTATATCTCCCTCGGCTTGTGCAACACAGCCTGAAATAATAATTATAGGTTTTCTTTTATTTGCAAATCTTTTTTTTAATCTACCCACTTCGTGATAAATTTTATCAGTAGCTTTTTCTCTTATGTGACATGTATTTATTATAATACAATTTGAACTATCGATATCCAAGGTAGGTGAATAGCCAATTTTTTTAGTTAAATCAAATATACGATTACTATCGTATTCGTTCATTTGACAACCGTATGTTTTAATAAAAATTTTTTTTTTCAATTTATTTTTTTACTTTAGTTGCGTAAAGTTCAAGTTTATGGTCTACAAGTTTATAACCCAATTTTTTTGCAACTTTTTCTTGCAAGGCTTCAATGTCTTTATCAACAAACTCTATAATTTCACCACTGTTAATATCTATTAAATGGTCATGATGTTCGTCGGGAGATTTTTCGTATCTTGCTTTTCCACCTTTGAAATCGTGTTTTTCAACTATTCCTGACTCCTCAAATAGTTTTACTGTCCTATAAACCGTCGCAATACTTATTTTATTATCTATTTCACTTACCCTTTTATGTAGCTCGTCTACATCAGGGTGATCTTTTGACCCGTATTTTTCCTTAGAGTCCGACATCACTTTAGCTATTATTTTTCGCTGATCAGTAAGCCTTACTCCTTTTTCTTTACATTTATTCTCTATGCTACTCATAAATTTTAGTAATTTAACTTAAATATATAGGTTTAATCAAATTATATTCTACAGAATTTTCATTTATTATTTTTTCAACGTTTTCAAGGTTTAATTCAGACAATTCTGAATTTTTATAACCCCCAATTTTAGCTCCACTTACTATTTTGATTCCTTTAGCGACTGAAATAGCAATTCTGAGTGCTGAAAAACTACCCGGTCCCCGATTAATTAATATGGAAAAATCCTCATTTATTTCTGTTTGATTTTCCTTTAAAAAATTCAATAAATTACTAACAAGAGACTCATAGGAGAAAATATTATTTTGAATTTTTTTTGTAAAAAACTTATTATTAACACATAAACCAAAACTATCATTTTTGCCTGTGCAATTTATAACTAAAAATCTTCTATTAATTTTTTTTATCATTTCAAGTATTTTTTGCTCATTTAGTTCATTTTCTCAAGTACATCAATTCAATGACTACGGTATTGTTTCTCTGATGTATCATAGATTTGGTGAAAGTAAATATCCCTCAACAAATATTTCCATAAATGATTTTAAAAAACAAATTGAATTAATAAAAAATGAGGGCATGACTTTTATAAATTCAATAGATTTTGAAAAAAAACTTTTAGAAGATAAAAATGAAAGAAAAATGCTTATAACAGTTGACGACGGCTTCACTTCTTTTTACCAAAACGCTTGGCCTTTTTTAAAAAAAGAAAATATACCTTTTATATTATTTGTTAATACCAGAGAAGTTGGATCTTCTGGTTATATGAACTGGGATCAGATAAGAGAAGTCTCTAAATCAAATTTAGCACATATAGGTAATCATAGCCACTCTCACGAATATATGGTTGATTGGAAGATTGATGAAATAAAAAAAGATATTACTAAATCTATAGATATTTTTGAGAAAGAACTAGGATATAAATCTATGTTTTTTTCTTATCCGTTTGGGGAATACAGTTTAGAATTTAGAAGTTTAGTTGCAGAACTTGGCTTTAAGTATGCTTTTGGACAACATTCTGGAGTGATTGATTTAACTAAAAATAATTTTGAGCTTCCCAGATATCCAATAAATGAAAAATATGGCGAAATTAAAAGATTTAAAGGCTTATTAAAAACTTTGCCTTTAAAATATGAATATTTAGAACCAGAGGAGAAATATCTTAGAAATTCAGATAATCCACCAAAAGTTATTATCAAATTTTTGGATGAGTATAAAAATATCAATCAATTAAACTGTTTTTCTAATGAGGAAGATAGATGGCGCAATTCTAAAATTATTTTTTTAGAAAATAATAAAATAGAGATTAAATTAGATGGAAAATTTACAACAGAAAGAGGCAGGATAAATTGTTCCTTGAGAGAAGAAGGTGGCTTTTATAGGTGGTTAGGTATTCAATTTGTGATAGCTGATAAATAATTTAAAGATTTAATTGTTTTTTAATAATTGAATTGGTTAATTGCACGGTCTCAAAGTCATCAAGGTCATTTTGCTTAATTATCTTTTCAAGCATATCTGTGTATTCTTTTCCTGTTTGAGCATACTTATCTAAACCATCTGTTAAGTCTAAACCTTTAATTTTTTTATTCCTTTTTCTAAGTGATGCTCTTTTCTCTCTAAAATTAGAATATCCTTTATGTGTGTTCAAATTATTTTTATAAGCTTTTACTGATGCCCTTAAAATTGGAAATCTAAGAATTTTATGGCCTTCATGCTTACCTTTGTTTAGAGGCTCAATACCTTGACCGGTCCAGGTCCATTGGCCAAATATTGCATTGCCCTCTAAAGCAAATCTTGATGTTCCCCAACCGCTTTCTTTGGCTGCTTGTGCCAAAGCAATTGAAACGGGTATGATATCCATTCTTCTTTTTAGCTCTGACATGTCTGAATTTTTAACTTTATATTCTCGTAATTTTTGTCTTAACCAAGCTTTTTCTTTATCAGTTGTAATTTTTCTAGACAGAATTTTTTTAAGCTTAAATCTATCATCTAAAATTTTTTCATTTTCAGCAACAACTAAAGGTAAAACTATTTTTATAAATGTTTCTTTTTTTAATTTAGTGTCTTTAATTTCATCTAAATCTTTTGGAAATTGTGTAAAATAGATTGGCTTGACTTTCTTTTGGTATCGTACAGTGGATAAATCGTATTCTACATCTTCAAACAAACTTAACACAGTTTCTGTTTTTAAATTTAAATTTGGCAGTACAAGTTCTGTTACTTGGCTCGGATCTTTTTTTTGAGGTGTTTTTTCAACTTTTTTATTATTTTGAGGTTTCTTAATTTTTTTTTCAACTTCTATTTTTTTTTCACTTTTTTTTACTTTTTTTTCTGTTTTTTCTATTTCTAAACTCTTAGTTATCTTATTAGCATTGTCAAATTTATTAAAAACAGAGTAACCAATAATACCAACTGACGATATAATAATAAATATTCCTAATGTATTTATTAATTTGTTAGTTCTTTTTTCTTGAATTTTAAAATCATAAAAACTGCTAAAGAAGTCGACGAAAGTATTGCTGAAAAAACTTGTAAAAGTTTGAATTAGTTTTGGTAAAGTGTTTAGAACACTAATACCCGCATGTCCTAACATTTTCCAAAAACCAACAAAGCCATCTGCTACTGTACCTGTAGTTTTGCTATAAACATCGTCAACCTTTTTTCCAGCTTTACTTATTGGTCTAGAAAACGCTTTGTCAAAAAAACTTACGTTAATATCTTTTGGAATGGGAACTTTATTTTTTTTTAAAATAAGTTCAATTTGTGAAGTGGTTAAAAATTTTTTCCTTTTAATATAATTTTTAATTTCACTTATGTTGTAAATCTTTGATAACTCAAGAAGTTTATCTCTGTAGCTTAAATTTTTTTTCATTTAAATAGCCTCAACGGATTGTACCTCTTTTACATAGTGTTTTAATAAATTTTGTACTCCTTGCTTAAGTGTCATTAATGAACTTGGACAACCGGAACAACTTCCTTGTAATTCCACTCTAACAACTCCTTTTTCAAAAGATTTAAACTTTATATCACCGCCATCTCTTGCAACAGCTGGTCTAATTTTTGTATCTAAGATTTCTTTTATTTGTAATTCTATTTCATTATTAGACCCTTCTTTTAATTCGGAAGGTTTACCTTTTTTTAAGTTATTCAAAATTGGGTTTTTATTTTTTTGTCTGAAATCATTTAAATGTGATATCACCATTGGTTTAAGAACATCCCAAGATGTTTCATCATTTTTTTTCACTGTAATAAAATTGTCTGACAATAGGACAAGTTCTACTCCTTTAAATTCTAAAAGTTCTTTAATAAATTTATTGTCAATATTCTTTATTTCCTTTTTCTGAAATTCTTCAGTTCCAACAGAAGAAATAATGAAATCAGATAAAAATTTCAAAGAGTTTGGGTTAGGTGTTTGTTCTGTTTGTATCATTTTAATTTTTTAATATTTTATATTATACAAAACCAATTATTTCACGTATCTTTTTTAGGTTTTCCTCAGCTTTAATACTGGCTTTTTCCTTACCTTTTTTTAATACAACTTCTAAAAAAGACTTTTCTTTCATATAGGAGTTGATTTTTTTTCCAATTGGGCAAATTGTTTCGATCAATAGGTCGGCCAACTGTTTTTTCAAATAGGAAAAATCTTTATTACTTACCTCTTGCAAAGTTTTTTCTAAACTTTGTTTTTTCAAATCTGAATAAATTGTTAGGAGATTTAAAGCCTCAGGTCGATTAATTAATTCTTTTTTATCGTCAGGAAAAGGTTTTGAGTCAGTTGTCGCTTTTTTAATTTTTTTAATAATTTCATCTTCAGTATCTTTAAGATTTATTCTTGAATAATCAGACTCCTCGGATTTACTCATCTTAGATTTTCCATCTCTTAAGCTCATCACTCTTGATATATCATTTTGAATGAGTGGTTCTGGTAATGGAAAAAAATCTTTTACATTAAAATCATTATTAAATTTTTGTGCAATGTCTCTCGATAATTCTAAATGTTGCTTCTGATCTGCGCCTACTGGAACATGTGTAGCTTTGTATAAAAGTATATCTGCAGCCATCAAATTAGGATAGATATATAAACCTACGCTAGCCTTTTCTTTATCTTTACCAGCTTTATCTTTAAACTGAGTCATTCGATTTAACCAACCGACTCTTGATATACAATTTAAAATCCATGCTAACTCAGCATGCCCACTTACACTGGACTGACTAAAAATAATACTTTTATTCTCATCCAAGCCAGAAGCTAAAAAGCTTGCAGTCGTCTCTAAAATATTATTCTTAAGGAGCTTTGGATTCTGAAAAGTTGTTATAGCATGTAAGTCTACCACACAATAAATACAATTTGACTCATTTTGAAGTGATACAAAATTTTTTAATGCTCCTAGATAATTTCCTAAATGTAAATTACCAGTTGGCTGTACTCCAGAAAAAACTAATTTTTTTTTATTCATTTTAAAATGTT
>MDTD01177357.1_pt1 | contig 18420 bp, 15 predicted proteins | sample 811221 | NCBI WGS metagenome assembly MDTD01 (sample SAMN05326646, study PRJNA326480) | marine metagenome | isolation source: seawater | place: Pacific Ocean: South West | collected 2011 | reverse complement strand
TGGGCGTTTCATCAGCTTGATCTTTTTTCTTGAACCCAACATTAACAAGTTTACTTAAAAAGCCGCCTTTACTTTTCTTTTCACCCCCATCTAGAAGTTGTTCATTCATTGCCATTGAAATATTTTCGTCTTTAATAGAGAAGAACTCGCTCACTCTTGGTATTTCATTTATTTCATTTGATGGTGGTTGTGTTTCATAAATATTTATACTATTTATTTGATCATTTACCGGCTTTTTATTAATTTGCTTTTGCCGATCGCTGGAAGTAAAAAAATTATGACTTCCGTCTATTTTCTTTATCGATACGTCACCATCATATTTTTTCTCTTCAGGGGTATTTACCTCCTTTGAAATACTGCCTAAAGGACGTGTCTGAAAATCTGTCATTTTAGCTTCAGCTCTGTTTGTGTTTATTTTTGGAATTGTATAGTTTTTATTAAATGTATAATTTGTAGAGTCGATATTCTTAATATTATTTTGGATGCCTGTTGCGACTACAGATACTTTTACTGATCCTTCTAAATTAGCGTCAAAAGTTGCGCCTAATATGATATTTGCGTCCTTATCTACCTCATCCCTGATTCTAGTAGCAACCTGATCAACTTCAAAGAGTGTAAGGTCTTCACCACCGGTTATTGAAATAAGTAAACCTTGCGCTCCTTTCATCGATACATCATCAAGCAATGGATTTGAAATAGCTGCTTCCGCAGCTTCGATAGCCCTTTTTTCGCCTGAAGCTTCACCCGTACCCATCATTGCTTTGCCCATCCCAAACATAATCGACTTAACATCAGCAAAATCTAGATTTATTAATCCTTCTTTCACCATCAAATCAGTAATACCCGATACCCCTGAAAGAAGAACTTGATCGGCCATTGCGAATGCATCTGAAAATGTGGTTTTTTCATTAGCAATCCTGAATAAATTTTGGTTGGGAATTACGATTAATGTGTCGACGTACTTACTCAATTCTTCAATTCCTTCATCTGCGATTTCCATCCGTCTCACGCCTTCAAATTGAAATGGTTTTGTAACGACTGCAACTGTAAGTATCTCCTGCTCCTTACACAGCTGTGCGATAACTGGCGCGGCCCCTGTCCCAGTGCCACCGCCCATACCGGCAGTGATAAATACCATGTGTGACCCCGCCGAATAATCTAGAATTTCTGCCTGAGCCTCTTGGGCAGCTGCAGCTCCAATTTTTGGCTGTGAACCGGCCCCCAAACCTTCTGTAAGATTTGTGCCCATTTGTATCCGTCTATCAGCACTTGACATTGCAAGAGCTTGAGCATCAGTATTAGCAACAACAAATTCGACTCCATCTAATCCCTCTTGGATCATATTATTTACCGCATTACCGCCGGCACCACCAACACCAAAAACTGTAATCCTAGGCTTCAGCTCACTCATAGCATCTGGAATCTTCAAATTTATTGTCATGATATTATTTCCTATGTTTATTTAACTCATCAAATTTCTCGGCCAATTAGTTCTTAGAAACTGTCCTTAAACCATTTCATCAAACTAGAAAGAAAATTATTACCTTGACCATAGGATAAGCCTTTAGTGGTTATTTTTTTATTAACAAAAGTTTCATTCTGTGAATAAGTTAGCATACCGCATGCATTAGAAAAAATTGGATCTGAGATATCAAAATCTTGAGAGATTAATCTTGGGACTGCCCTTCTAACTGGCGATTGAAAGATTTCACTGGCTAAATCATCAATTCCGATAAGCTGGCTTCCCCCACCCGTAAGTATCACTCTTTTTTGATTTAATAATCCGGGGCTAATATTTTGAATTGCAAGCCTTACTCTTTCGAGGGTATCGAGGGCACTCGTTCTCGATATCTCGGCTATTGAAGATTTTTGAATTTGTTTTTCAGAACTCGTATCTTCTTGATAGCCTAACTGTTTTATGAAAACAGTATCTCCATTGTCGTATGAATTGGTTAAAACACCACCATATAAAATTTTTAACTTTTCGGCATCACTCACACTGATTGAGAGTGCACGGGCAATATCAATAGTTATATTATTACCGCCAAACGGAACCACGCCTGCGTATCGGAAAATATTATCAGAAAATATTGAATAAGAGGTTGTTCCAGCTCCCATATCAATAACAATAGAACCAAGATTTGCTTCGTCACTGGATAGTGTCGCAACAGCACTTGAAATCGGCGAGAAAATAATCCTTTCCAACTGAATATGCGCGCTTTCAACAACATTATTTATATTTTGAATGATGCCTTTTGCGCACGTAAGGTTATTAAGATTAATATTTAATTCTTCTCCATACATCCCAACTGGGTCTTCAATTAGATCAACCCCATCGATGGAGAAACCCAATGGTATAGTTTCAAAAATTAGTTTATCAGATACTGCATTTTGTTCCGCCGCAATTGATAATGCTTTATCCAGCTCTTTTTTTGTCACCTGAGTGTCATTTATTGGAATGCTAATTTCAAATAGATCTGATTCAACTTTATCAGAGGTAATATTTACTGAAATCTTATCAATAGTCAAAGAAGACATTTTTTCCGCGTCTTCAATAGCTTTTCTTATTGATAATTCAAGATTTGACGGGTCCACAATACTTCCGTGCTCATAACCATTTGATTTATGATGCCCTAGTCCTAATATTTCAAATTTTCCTTTGTAATTTTCTTCTATCGTATTTTTTGCAATTAAACATACAATTTTATCTGAACCAATATCCAACACTGCGGTTATTGTGTTAATATTTTTCTTAAGACTTATTCCGGACATCTTGTCAAATGACATCAGATACATACAAAAACTCTTATATTATATTTTGGAGCTATTGATCATAACTTCGCTTGGTAATATATCAATTCGGTCAGGAAGCCTCATGTCGATTATTTCAATATACCTGCTTAGGAGTGAATGCTTCCTGTCCAAATCCTCTATCTCTTCAATAGCATTTGCTACATTCTTTTCTGGTAGATGTATTGTTATCCCGTTATGCAATCGGATCGTCCAGCGACGATCTCCAACCCTTAAGAGTGATTTAATTTTTTTTTCGAACTGAGGATAATTTTTTATAATGGAAATAATTGCAGGTATATCCTCAAGAGCATTTGGTCCTGCTATTACTTTTAAATTCTTAAAATTATTTGGATTTAACTCTGTAATTATTTGTGACTCTCCATCAACCAAAAACTTATTTCCTTCATTAAACCATATTGCAATTGGATTATGCTCATAAACTCTGACCTCTAAAGTTGATGGATAAATCTTTCTTAATTCAGAGCTTTTAACCCAATCTATATTATTAATTTTTGAACTGATTTTTTCAAAATCAATTTTTGTAAGTGACATTTCCGTTAGCTCAGAAACAATATTTACAACCTCACTAGCTTTTGTATTTTCAATTCCTAATATTCTTACATTCTTCAATTTTATATCTAAATTAATATATTCCAATGATCTACTGATAATATCTTCTGAATTTTTAAGCAAATGTTGCATGGAATAAAGCATGATAATGACTGATAAACCAATGATGCATGTCCTGAATTTAAATTTCTTGATTATCCTAAACACGAAATGACGCATTATTTTCCCTTATAAGTCAATATTTACCACAAGAAGCGTCACTTATGATCCATTCAACTAACTCATTAAATGAAATACCTGAATAGTTTGCTAATTCAGGTAGTAGAGATTTCTTTGTCATTCCTGGTTGAGTATTTACTTCAAGGCATATAAGCTTTCCATTTCCCGATGCGGCATACCTAAAATCAACCCGAGTGACACCCCTGCAGCCTAAGCAATCATGAGCTTCCAAAGCGTATTCTCTCATCTTTTCGTAAATATTTGGTTTAAGATTTGCAGGAATGATGTGCTTCGCTGAATTGGAACTATATTTCTCATTGTAGTCAAATAATGGACCACTTGTGACTATTTCTGCTACATGCGTCGTGTTTCCACCAATAACCCCGCAAGTAAAATCAACGCCATCCACAAAATCTTCAGCAAAAAAAGAGCTCAATGACGACTGATTCTTTTCAAAAAATTCGTCCAACTGATTTTGCGACTTAATCAAATAAATATCAACGCTTGATCCACCATTGATAGGTTTGATTATTATAGGGAATTGGATTTTCCCATCTGTTTCATCGAGTGAGTAGGATCTTGCGACTGGGATTTTTCTATGCCTGAACATTTCTTTTGATTTTAACTTATTCATAGCATTTGCTGACGCGTGAATACCAGAGTGGGTATATTTTAGATTTAGGAATTCAAAAATTGACTGTATATATCCGTTCTCGCCCCAAGACCCGTGCAAGCAATTAAAAATAATATCAAAATTTAGCTCAGTTAGACTCGTTATAATGTTATAATCTGGATCGAGTGTTTGAACCTTGTAGCCTAAATCTTCTATCGCTTGCAAGCACACCTTTCCACTTTCTAAACTTACCTCTCTTTCAGGAGATATTCCACCCATGAGAAGCAGAATATTTTGTTTTTTTGGAAAATTATTCATAACTCAACTTTTGGACCGACGCCAATCCTTCTTATTTCCCACTCGAGATCTATTCCTGTTCTATCTTTCACACGCTTTCTTACTTTTTCACCTAAAAACTCAATATCATATGCCGTTGCATTACCTTTATTGATTATAAAATTCGAATGCAATTCAGAAATAACCGCATCGCCTGATACAAGGTCTGCGCATCCCGCATCCCTAATTAACTGCCATGCTTTAATATTTGTAGGATTCTTAAAAGTTGACCCGCCAGTCCTTTCTCTCATTGGCTGTGTGGAGTCTCTTTGCCTCTTATGCCGATTAATCTCTTGAATAATTTCTTCTCTATTCGTCATTGATCCCTTTAAAGTGGCCGAAATGCAGATCATATCATCAGAGATATTACTAGACCTGTAACTATAACCTATATCTGGGGTATGGCTATCGTACTCATTACCCTCCATATCAATAAACTTTGCGGATACAAGTACATCCGCAACTTCCATTCCATAGGCACCGGAATTCATCTTAATCGCGCCACCGAAAGTTCCAGGGATTGTGTTGAAAAAAGATAGGCCTCCGAGATTATTTTTTAGCGCAAAATTTGAAATTTTTTTACTTGGCACGCCAGCGCCGCATTCAATTATATCTACATCTATATGTTTGATATAGTTGAATGTTCTATCAAGAACTATTACAATTCCTTCTATACCATGATCTCTTATAAGGGTATTAGATACGCCACCCAAAATAGCAACGGGTACATCATTCGGTTTGATAAAAAGAAATCTTTTTAAATCATTAACATCTTTTGGCTTGAACAACAACTCAGCAGACCCACCCACACGGAACCATGATATATTTTTTATTGGATAATTTGCGTGAAGATAGCCAGCTACTTTTCCATCAAAATGTGCTCTCAATTTATCAGCATCGGACCAGTTTTTCATAAAACGTACCATCAAATTTCTCTACAAATATCTCTTGATATCTCGTTAATATCACCTGCACCAACGAAGAGCACAATATCACCATCTTTTGCAATATCTCTCAATAATTTGGTTATTTGTTTTCTTGATAAAATAATTACATTCGTATTTGATTTTTTCTTTATGTCTTCAGCAAATTTCTCATAATCAAACACACCACTATATTCCTCACCCGCGGCGTATATTGGCAAAATTGCAAGATAATCTGTGTGCTTAAATGAAGTGCAGAAACTATCATATAACGAATGGATTCGGCTGAACCTATGAGGCTGAAAAATCGTCACAACCTTATTCGCTGCCTCTTCTTTTGCAGATAATAATAACTGATCTATTTCTGTTGGATGATGAGCATAGTCATCGAAATATTTTACACCACTCTTTTCAATGATACTGGAAAACCTTCGATATACCCCCTGATATTTTGCTAATTGATCAATAATTTTTTCTTCAGCTATTCCATGCAGTAAGGCAATTATCACTGCAGCAGTAGAGTTCCAAACGTTATAAATTCCAGGCCTATTTATTGTGAGCCTCAAATTATATTTTTTTTTATCTATGGATCCTGACAAATGGAATTTGTGACCGAAAGGTAATTTCTGTATATTTTTTATTACAATGTGTGAGTCCTTATCAGTACCATAACTTATCATATTGTTCGATTTAAAATTACTAAAAACTTTTGACGCAATAGGATCATCTCTAAAATATATGAAATACCCACCATCATTTATATTATTTGCAAAACTCAAAAATGACGCTTTAACATTCTGCATGGTACTGTAGTTCTCCATGTGGTCGTCGTCAATATTTGTAATAACTGAAATATCAGATGGTAATGATAAAAATGTTTTATCGGACTCATCCGCTTCAACAACCATCCAATCACCATCTCCTACCTGTAAATTTGATTTAAAAGAATAATCAATACCACCAATCAAGGTAGTCGGTTTTTTGATACCTTCAGATAATATCCAAGATGTCATTGATGTACATGTTGTCTTTCCATGGGTACCGGAAATACAGATAGACTTCTTTTTTTGCATAATTTCTGCAAGCATCTGGGCCCTAGTATAAATTGGGATATTGAGATCTTTTGCTGCAATGAATTCAGGATTGTCTTTGTCTATTGCCGATGAGTATATAACTTTTTCAACTTTAGTATTTATATTACAATAATCATGCCCAACAAATACTCTGATGCCGGTTTCCTTGAGACTCTGAAGTATATCACTATTCTTAATATCACTTCCTTGAACATTGTATCCACTATACATGCATAATTTTGCAATGGCAGATAGTCCAATCCCCCCTATGCCAATGAAATGAATTATTGATGAATTCTTGTTGCTATAATTTTCAATCATTCTGATAAATATTTATCTAATAACTTTACAAATATCTTTCTAGATTTTGTTTTTCCAATCTTTCTCGCTTTCTCAGCAATTTTAATTCTTTCAGTCTTATTTGAAATTAAATTAATTATCATATTTGATAATCCCTCCGGATTGCTCTCCCCTTCGTCAAATATCAGACATGCCCCCTTATCATAAAAAAATTTGGCATTTTTTATTTGATCTTGGTCAATTGAGTTTTGTAATGGGATCAGAATAGAGGGCTTACCAATCGAACAAATCTCAAAAATTGTATTCGCTCCTGCTCGTGATATGATGATGTCCACTCTCTGCATTATGCTCCCAATATTTGAAAAGTATGGCCTGATTTCAAATTCTGCTCCAATTTCTTGATATTTTTTTTTCAATAGCACCTTATGAGACTCAACACAATTTTGATAAATTTTTAGCCTATCTTTTAATTCTCTTGGTAAATATCTCAAAGCATCCGGTATTAAATCCGTAAATATTTTTGCTCCCTGACTTCCCCCAACAACAAGAATATTTATCGAACTTTCTTCTCTGTTGCCGTTTGATTTGCATTGCGTAATCCGATCCCTTAGCGGTAATCCCGTAAAAATAGAGTTTCTTTTTTGTTTTTGTCTGATATTTTCTGTGTTCTCAAATGATAATAAAATTAACTCAGCAAAATATGATATGAATCTATTAGCTCTACCCATAACAGCATTTTGCTCATGAATAATCACTGGAATCTTTAATAAATAAGCCGCGACAGCTGTAGGAATTGTTGTATAACCTCCAAAACAAACTATTAATCTTGGCCTAAATCTTATGAGTTCATAAATAGACTGAATAAAACCAATTGAAAGATATAATAAAAAAAATAACTTTGAATTTAAATCACCTCGAAATGGTGATGATGATGTTATCTTTGTAATATTAGCATTTTTTAGCTCTTTAAGATAAAGCTGCCCTCTCCTGTCACTAAAAAAATTAATAACAAGATCGGGATCATTTATAATTAGCTCCTCGTAAAGAGATATTGCAGGATTGATGTGACCACCTGACCCACCGCATACCAACACAATTGATCTCTTTTTCATATCTAATATCTCCAGTCAGCTTTGAAAACTCACCTTACGTGATGAGTATTCAAAATTAGTTTTCTTTTGCCTGGTAAATGCAAGAACGAGCCCAAATGTTATTGCAATAGAGATTACTGAAGAGCCTCCATATGAGATAAATGGTAGCGTCATCCCTTTTGTCGGTACAATGCCCAGATTTACCGCAATATTTATACCCATCTGTAAACAAATTATCGAGATGAGACCAATTGTTGATATTTTTGCAAATAAATTTTGTTGATTTATTGATCTTTTAACACCTCTAAAGATTATAAATGCAAACAAAAATATAAGAATAAAGCATGAGATCAATCCAAACTCTTCAGCCGCTACCGCGAAGATGAAATCTGTATGAGCGTCTGGAAGTATATTCTTAATTGTTCCTTCACCGGGCCCAACACCAAACCAACCGCCATTTATTATTGCGTTATATGCGGTATCGATCTGATATGTATCGCCCAGTGTTGGGTTTAAGAAAATATTTAAACGCTGAGTAAAATGATCAATATATATATAGGAAAGCGCTATACCAGTGAGTGACAAGAAAAAAATTACAACACCAATAATCAGAGGCATTCCCGATATAAAATAAATTATAGAAGCTGTGAGGGTTACTAATATTGCTTGGCCAATATCAGGTTGTAAAATCAAACCCATAATGAAAAGTATATATATTACAAATGACAATGATTTTCCAGGCACGTTCTTTGTTACCGATTCTGACATCAACCAAGATATTAAAACAATAAAAGCAGGCTTCGCAAATTCTGATGGCTGCAATGAAATTAGTCCCAGATCCATCCATCTTGTCGCACCCTTAATTTCTGCCCCAAAAATATTAATAAAAAATATTGAAATAAGTGATATTGTGAAAATAAATAGGCATAACCTACGTATATTTCGGGCGTTTAGGAATGAAAAGAATATTGTTATCAAAGCACCAAACAATATAAATATAAATTGTTTTTTTACAAAATAATATTGGTCACTATAATTCAATCTTTCAGCAATTGGCGGACTCGCTGCCAAATTTAACACTATTCCAAAAATAATGAGAATCAAGATGGCGCTTAACTGAACCCTATCAATTGTCCACCACCAATCGGATATTACTGATTTAGTTGATCTGCTTAATCTCATTTCTTTCCTTAACTAATTCTCTGACGATATTTGTGAATTCCATGCCTCTTTCCTCAAAATTTTTATATTGGTCAAAGGATGCGCATGATGGTGAAAATAAAATAGTTATTTTTGATTTAGACTTTTCAGCATCATCGGTTGACTTTTTGATAGCATTTCTCAACGTAATACAATTTTCATAATCAATTTTTGAATGGAGTAAAGTTATACCCAACGAGTCAGCTGATTCACCGATTAAATATGCTTTCTTTATTTGTGAAAAATATCCAGTGATCTGCGATATTCCACCATGTTTCTCAATACCACCTAGTATCCAGTAAATATTATCATACAAAGTCAAGGCTTGTTTTGTGGCATCCGCGTTTGTTGCCTTACTATCATTGATATATTGAATATTCTTATATTCTTGAATAAATTCATTTCTATGACGCAGTCCTCTAAAACTATCGAAATATGCACAATAAAAATTATAATCAATTTTCATTGCATATAAGCATGCGACGCATGCGGTAATATTGGCAGGATGGGTAATCATTCGGGAGTTTAACTGCTCTTGAATATTATATTTAATTACCTTGCCATCACAGTATAGTTCAGCAATTTTGTTTTCACCTGCATTATTATCTCTGTATGTAATTAAATTACTTTCAAAATTTCTTTTTTTTAATTCATTAGATATTGTGTCCCCATCCAATCCAATTATTGAAACATCATCTTCATTCTGGTTTTTAAAAATATCAAATTTAATACTTGTGTACTTATCCATTGAGCCATGTCTATCAAGATGATCAGGGCTGATATTAAGCAGCATTGCAATATCGGGCTTTATATCTGGTGATAATTCTATCTGATATGAAGAAAGTTCTATAATAAATATTATGTCTCGAGTATCTAGTTCAAAATCTAACACCCCTCTTGAACCAATATTACCCCCAACCTGGACGTTTTTTCCAAGTTTCTTTAAAATGTGGTAAATCATCATTACGGTAGTCGATTTACCATTTGTTCCAGTCAACATTATAATTTTATCATTTCTATTTCTGTGAGTTATTTCATCCATGAAAAGCTGTACGTCACAGATCACTGGCTTTTTTTTCCTTTTGGCTTCACAAATGAAACTTTTTTGAGGTGATTTTTCAGTATCTATACCAGGACTTAAAATAACTGCATCAAGATCTTCCATAGAAACTTCTTGAGGATTTATAATATTTCTTCCTTGCCCAATATTTTTTTTTCTGACTTGATACTCATCGTCCCATGCAGATATAACTGCACCACCTTCTTCTAGGGCCCGGATCGCACTGTCGCCTGATAATCCCAATCCGAGTACAAATATTTTTTTATTTTTACAGTGTGTTAATGGAATCATTTTGTATTCAATCCTATCTAAGTTTTAATGTTAGTAAGCCTATCAATGCTAGGATTAATGATATTATCCAAAAACGAATTACAATTGTGGGTTCACTCCAACCTTTTTGTTCAAAGTGATGGTGTAATGGTGCCATTTTGAAGATACGTTTCCCTGTTAACCTAAAACTAATTACTTGCACAATCACGGATGTTGCCTCTAAAACAAAAAGACCCCCAATTATTAGTAGAACAAACTCGTGCTTTGTTATAACTGCAATAATTCCAATTATAGAGCCAAGTGATAATGATCCAGTATCTCCCATAAAAATCATTGCAGGAGGTGCGTTATACCACAAGAAGCCGATACCAGCTCCAATAACAGCGCCACAGATAATTGCTAGTTCACCTGAACCAGGCATGTATTGTATATTCAGATATTCAGAAAAAAGAATATTCCCCGTTAAGTATGCTATTAAGCCAAAACTTCCAATTGCTATCATAACTGGCATTATCGCCAGTCCATCGAGACCATCAGTCAGATTCACAGAATTGCTTGATCCAACAATGACTAGGGTTGAAAAAATAACAAAAAATATACCAAGGTTAATTGAAAAGTCCTTTAAAAAAGGGACAAATAATACTGGATGAAAATCCGCAATATACGTTGTTAGAAAAAATACTGCAATTATAGATATAATCGTCTGTAATAGTATTTTGTAAAAGCTAGCCAATCCATTCGAAGATGAATTAAATACTTTAAGATAATCATCATAAAGTCCAATTAAGCCAAAAAATAATGCAACAAAACCTACAACCCATATGTATTTATTAGATAAATCAGCCCAAAGCAGAGAGGAAACAATTACGCCAAGCAAAATTATGACGCCTCCCATCGTTGGAGTGCCTGATTTCTCAATTATATGTCTTTTTGGACCATCAGCTCTTATTGGCTGACCATTCTTTTGGTGCTTTTTGAAATATCTAATAATCGGGGGGCTGAAAAGAAAAACTATTAAACCTGATGTAAAAGTTGCTGCAACTGTTCTTGTACTGATGTAAGCAAATGCATTTAGTAGAGGAAAAAAACTAAGTAGTTCGTCAATTAATAAAATCAGCATATCAAAATTTCCTATTGAATTGTTATGATAATCTCAAATAATTAATAAATTCCTGAACTAATTTATTTAAGCCTATCTTATTTCCACCCTTGATAAATATTAAATCACCTCCAACCAGCCTGAAATCTTCAATTGAGCAAAAATCACTAATAGACCCGAATTGTTTTTTCCTTTTTTTTGATGAGACCATATCAAAAAGAGAAGTTAGACACTCTCCGCAGAAATATACTTGATCAATATTCGTCTTATTTATGAGATTTACCAATTTTAGATGATACTCCTCACTGAAATCCCCCAACTCAAGCATATCACCAATAATAATAATTTTTCGAATGATTTGCTCGCTTTTATATTCATCGATTGCTTTAATTGCGTCAAACATTGACGTTGGGCTTGCATTATAGGTATCATCAATCAATTTTACCTGCCTGCAATTCAATTCAAAATCTAATTCCTGCCATCTAGATTCATGCACCTTTGATGTCACAATATTTTTAAGTACCTCATCAAGATCATAATTTAGTATGTTTGCAATACCTAGAACTGGAAGATAGTTATTTAAGATACTTATATTTTGCAAATTTGAATGTGCTTTAAATACCTCCCCAAATACTCTAAATTCTATGAAAACTCCGTCACTCCCCCGCGTCATTTTACTAATTTGAATATCTGATTTATTTGAGTGACCAAAGGTTATGTACTTTAACTTTTTACTCAGCACATTTTTTCGTAATAATTCGAAGTATTCGTCATCACGAGGCAGCAGAACAATTCCATCACGAGACATTCCTTCAATGATACTTGACTTTTCAATTGCAATATTCTCTTTACTACCCAAATTTCCAATATGCGCCTCACCAATATTTGTAATAATAGAAATATCGGGATTTATAAGGTTTGATAAATAGCGTATTTCATCTTTCATATTCATTCCTACCTCAAAAATCGCATACTTATCCACCTTGGATAATTTTGCTTTTGCTAACGTAATACCTAATTCGTTATTGAATGACTCAGGTGCAGAAAATGTTGGTTCATAATATGATAGGACATTATTCAAGTAGTCCTTGGTTGTTGTTTTACCTACACTCCCCGTAATAGCTATTTTGAGAGGTTTTAGATCTTTAAAATTATAGTTCGCTATTGTTGACAGAGTGCTAAATGTGTCTTGCACAAGAATCAGTGGAAAATTTAATTCTTCAAAAAATTTTTTTTCAGAAATTATTGCCACAGATGCACCATTCTGAAAAGCTTGCAATAAAAAATTATGCCCGTCTGAATTTTTACCCTTCAGAGCTATGAATATATCATTTTCCTTAATAGATCTGCTATCGGTGGATATGTTATATTCATCACTATTAAGTAATATATTACTTTTTTTATCAATAATATTTATCGAACTTAAACAATCAAAGTTACAATTTATCCTGTAATTATCGTTCATTTAACTCTATTTCTTTATAGTTTGCTCAACAATTTTATGATCCGAAAAAAATATTTTTTCTTTGCCATAGATCATATACTCTTCGTGACCTTTACCACATATGACGAGGTTATCTTGCGATGATAGAAGAGAAATTGCGTAACTTATAGCCTCCTCACGATTAGCAATCTCTATATATTTTTTTGACTGCTTCATTAATTGTTTTCGGATCAAATTTGGATCTTCAAATCTTGGATTATCGTCTGTAATAATAATTAGGTCAGCATACTTATCTGCGACATCACTCATAATCCTTCGTTTACCTTTATCTCTATCCCCACCCGCGCCAAAAACAATAATTAGTCTATTTTTTGTTATCGATTTTATAGCTTCGAGTGCCGACTTCATAGCATTTGGCGTGTGAGCATAATCAATATAGATATTATTATTATTTATACTTGCAACACACTCCAATCTGCCTTTTACATCACTCAATCTCTCAATCGATGCGAATGCCTCTGGAATTGAGATATCTGTATTAATTGTTGCCATACAGCCTGCTATTAAAGAATTTATAGCTTGAAATGAAGCTTTAAATGGTGTCATAACAATCATTTTATTGCCAGATAAATCTACTTGGAGTTCAATGTTATTATTCTCTCCTCTTTTAGTATCCAAAATAGAAATTGTTGCATTTTTGTTGTCGATTGTGATTATATTTTCAGCTTTGATAGAGTCTATAAAATTATAATACCGTGATGGTATATTGATCATATTTATCACTACTGTTCCCTTTTGACTGATAAGGTGGGTAAACAGCCTACTTTTTGATCTAAAGTACAAATCCATACTACTGTGATAATCCAAATGATCACGCGAGAAACTAGTAAATGCTGCCCCAGCTATATCTAATGAATCAATTCTGAATTGATCAAGTCCATGGCTTGATGCTTCAATTACCAAATTATGGAAACCATCCGAAGCAAGAGCATTTAGCTGCTTGTGCAGCGAGATGGGCTCTGGTGTCGTTAGTGTACTCGACATTTTATCAGCTGAGTTACCCAAGGTTCCAATAGAAGCAGATTTAATACCCATCAATTGCCATATTTCCTCTGTTAATTTCGTAACAGAAGTTTTTCCATTTGTACCAGTAATTGCCAATATATTATTAGGCTTTTTTGGATAATATTTGGAACTTACCTGTGATAATGTTTTTCGAACTGAGTCTACCCTTACAATTGGAATATTCAGTAAAGAGCTATCAGATCTAAATTCTTTTGGGGTGATAACACAAGATGCACCGTTGCTAACAGCTTCTTTGACATATTGCTCCTGCAGTTGTGTATTTCTTTCGAGAAGAAGAAATAAATTTCCATTTCTTACTAATCTGCTATCCGAGCATATATCAGTTATAATTGGATTGGAGTTAAGATTCTCTAACTCCTTTGAGCATAATAGCCTATCAAGCTTCATTTTCTATCACCCTTTTCTCTTAATTTGAAGCGACTACGATTTGATCATAGTCATAAAGCCTTTCAATTGAAGAGGGTTTTATGTTCAACATTGGCGCAATTCTTCTTACGATATTAGAGAATGTTGGCGCAACATTCCATCCAGCAGTTGCATAGCCATGAGAATTTTCAGTTGGTTTTGGTTCATCAAGGAGTAAAAACATAATATATTTTGGTTTATCTAACGGGAATACGCCCATAAATGTCGTACGTCGATTTTCCTTATCATATGATCCGCCAATTAACTTATTAGCTGTACCAGTCTTTCCACCCACGAAAATCCCTTCAACTGATGCGCGTTTTGCTGACCCATTTACAACATTCAGGTACATCAGTTTCTTCATCTTTTCACTTGTAGACGGCTCCAATACTTGTTTATAAATTATATTTGAGTTATCCTTTATTTTTAAAAATGATGGTTTTATTAATCTCCCACCGTTGAACAGGCTTGCACCAGCAACGGCTGCATGTAACGGCGAAATTGAAATTCCGTAACCATACGAAATTGTCATTGTGTTAATTTCTCTCCAATTCTTTGGGGTACTGCTGCTTGGTAAATCTTGTATTTGCGTTGATACTGAGTCTAATAATCCTAATTTCATAAGAAAAGATTGTTGGTAATCCGTGCCAAAATCAAGCGCAATTTTTGCAGCGCCAATATTTGAAGAATGGGTAAATATTTCTGATACCGTTAAAACTCGTTCTTGTGGTTTGAAATCACTGATTGTGTGACGACCAATAATGATAGGTTTTCTTGCATCGTATTCAGTATTAATATCAACCAAGCCACTATCTAATGCCATAGCAATTGTGAATGGCTTGAATGTGGATCCAATCTCATATAATGAATGTGTTACCTTGTTAATATTTTCAGGTAAAAGTGCGTCTGCTTGGTATTGAGGATCGAAATCTGGTAAAGAGACAGCCCCAATAATCTCACCGTTATTTATATCCATCAATATGCCTGCTGATGCTATTGCTGAATATTTATTCATCGATTTCCGGAGCTCATCTCTCATGGCATGGCTTACCTCAAGATCTGAAGATAGATAGATATCACTGCTATCACCGCTTTCGACCTGTAGATCGATAAATTTTTCAATACCCGCTTGTCCCTTGTTATCAATATTTACATAACCAATAACACTAGATAAAGTATTTGCAGAGCTATAAAACCGCTTTGTCTCATCGATAAATTGTATTCCAGGAATACCCAAATTATGTATTCTATTTTGCTCGCTTGGCGTTATACCGCGTTTTAACCAAACAAATTTTTTATCATTAAATATCTTAAACTCAAGATCTTCTCTTTGAAAGCTTGAGACGGCTGATAGTAATCGATCTACGATATCCTCTTTATTTCTGAGTAAATTTGGCCTTATCGCTACTGATGATATTATTACATTTGATGCTACTAAATGCCCGTTCCTATCATAGATATTTGGGCGTTTGATATTTTGTATCTGTTTTTCGTCAATATTTGAGATTAATTCTGGTGATAAATTTGCCAGATAGAAAATTTTTGACGATAGAACCAAGAAACCCAAAAAAAAACAAAAAGTTAGAAACTTAATTCTTAAATGGAGCCTTTTTATTTCTTTATTATCGTTGGCTAGGAACATGTATTGATTTATCCTTCATTAATTTTTTTTCATTTATTGTTCACCAGCATACCCAATAAGTGATCTTTGTATGAGCTCATCCATAACTTTATTTGCAGGTTTAAGCGGAATGTCTTCAATTCCTCTAATTTGCGTCACATTGACCGGTTCTAACTCTAGGTCAAATTGATTTGATAAATGTTGGATTCTATCGGGTTGAGATAAAAGACTAAGCTCTGCGCGCAATGTTTCAATATCAGACTTTTCCGTTTCAATAAATGTTTTAATTTGGGCAATTTCTCTCTTAATATTTTTGCTATCATAGCTTAAGATATACAACATAAAAGAGGTAAAGATACATAAAATTAAGACAGAAATATACAACAACCTAGTCATTTTAATTCCTCAAATATTCTTTTGTATTTAGACATACTATAAATATCTAAATTTTCTCTAAACAAATGCTTTGTTCTTTGAATATATCTTAACTTTGCTGAACGTGATCTTGGGTTTTCTTTTATTTCATTCTGATCTGGTTTGTAAAATTTTTTATCAGGATAGAAAAACGGGTACTTCATTTCAGACTCAGTTGTTGGTTCATATCTTGACTTTGATGAACTATATCCAGTCAAATGATCAAAAATATTTTTTATTATCCGATCTTCCAGAGAATGAAATGTTATTACCGCAATGCGCCCACCAAGTCTTATATAATTACAAATACCCATTAATAATGTATATATTTCCTCAAACTCATTATTTACAAAAACCCTTATGGCCTGGAAGGTCCGAGTTGCGGGATGAATGTGCATCCCTCTCTGCTTTTTGTAAAAATTTCCAACAGCATCATCTATTATTTTACTGAGTTGAGTTGTGGTGTTAATGGTATTTATTTTCCTGTAATCATCGATTTTTTTTGCAATAATCTTTGAGTATCTTTCTTCACCAAAGTCTTTGATAATTTCTGATAAGTGTTCTACTTTCATATTATTGACAACATCATATGCACTTATACCGCTATCACCCATGCGCATATCCAGAGGTCCTTCATTTTGGAATGAAAACCCCCTTTTTGGATTATCAAGTTGCATCGAAGACACACCAAGATCTAGCAAAAGACCGTCTACTGCTTTGATTGAAAGGCTATCAAGCAAGGTCGGGATTTGCGTGTAGCTCGTGTTATAAAAATTAATTCGGTCCTGATATTTTTTATTAAGTTTTTTCGCGATCTGTGAAGAATTCATATCCTTATCTGTCGCAATTATTATGCAATCAAATAAATCAAGTATTGCGCTAGAGTGGCCGCCTCCACCAAAGGTGCCATCTACATAAACACTTCCTCCTCTTAGTGATAATGCTTCAAGCACCTTCTTCTTCATGACAGGTATGTGATAATATGGTCCGCCAGTAGAAATTTTTCTACTACCCATCACGCTACAAACCTTTATTTTTCTTACTCAATAACAGCCTTTGCTCTTTTACCCTTTTTTGAGCTTCTTGTAAGTAATTGCTGAACCTGTCTGGCTCCCATATTTGGAATTTTTGACCTAAGCCTACAAATATTACCTCGTCACTAATTTGAGCATGCTGAATTAGGGGCTCGCTTAAGATAACTCGACCGTCACTGTCAATTCGGAGTTCTTCAGATAAACCAAATAGTGCTGTTGATAGAAAGTCTTTTTCATCTGAGTATGGATCGAGATTATCCATTAATGCATAAATTTCACGTGATAGACTATCGCCCCCCGCATCAATTGCTTCTGCGTCAAGAGATGGATAACAGAACATTTTCTGGGATCCATCCTGGAATAAAATACTCCTGAACTGAGAAGGAATTGACACTCTTCCTTTTTGATCAATCTTATTTCTAAACTTTGACAAAAATAATTGCATGCAAAATCCTTTAATGGGTATCTATGGGATAACATGGTATTTTTTGGAAGTCAATGGTTTTTTAATAATTTGTTAACTATATGCAAATGCTAGATGGCCTATAAGCCGGGTTCTGTATCGATTTGATGATGATCATTCATCTTGCTCAATGATTACTCAGTGAGTCTAGCGACCTACCCAGATGGTCAAATGCAGAGGACATATTACCATCTCTATTTGGTCTTGCTCCCAGTGGGGTTTACACTGCCAATGATGTTACCACCAATGCGGTGCGCTCTTACCGCACCATTTCACCCTTACCATGCGAGCATGGCGGTATATTTTCTGTTGCACTTTCCCTAGGGTCACCCCCGCCGGATGTTATCCGGCACTGTTCCTCTGTGGAGCCCGGACTTTCCTCTAATAAATAGCGATCATCCAGCCA
>MDTD01090539.1_pt1 | contig 18420 bp, 28 predicted proteins | sample 811221 | NCBI WGS metagenome assembly MDTD01 (sample SAMN05326646, study PRJNA326480) | marine metagenome | isolation source: seawater | place: Pacific Ocean: South West | collected 2011 | reverse complement strand
TAAAACACTAGGTTTCAAACATGCTTTCAAAGCTGGAATCTCTTTCGGAAAAGATGATTTATTAATTCCTAAAACAAAAGAAGATTTAATTAACAATACAAAAAAACAAATAGAAGAATATGAAAAACAGTATTCAGACGGATTAATCACTAGAGGAGAAAAATACAATAAAGTCGTAGATATTTGGTCAAAATGTACTGATACTGTGGCGAATGAGATGATGAAAGAAATTTCATCTGCAGAAAAAATCTATGAAGATGACAGAATAGAAACTAATTCAGTTTACATGATGGCTGATTCAGGTGCTAGAGGTTCTCAGGCCCAAATGAAACAGTTAGCTGGAATGAGAGGTCTTATAGCGAAGCCCTCAGGTGAAATTATTGAAACACCAATTATATCTAACTTTAAAGAAGGATTATCTGTTTTAGAATATTTTAATTCTACTCATGGTGCTAGAAAAGGGTTAGCAGATACAGCTCTTAAAACTGCAAACTCTGGGTATTTAACAAGAAGATTATGTGATGTTGCGCAAGACGTTCAGATAACTAAAGCTGAATGTGACCCAAAGAAAAGATCTTCTGTAAATATTTCTGAAATTATAGAGGGAGGGAATATATTAGTTAGTTTATCAGAGAGAGTTTTAGGAAGAGTGATAGCGGAGAATATTAAAAATCCTGTGACAGGAGAAATAATTATTAAGAAGGACAAATTAATTGATGAATTTGATTGCGAAAAAATTGATGCAGCTGGAGTGAAATCAGTAAATGTCTACTCAGTTATTACTTGTGCATCTACTAGAGGAGTTTGCCAAGTTTGTTACGGTAGAGATTTGGCTAGGGGTAAGTTAGTAAGTGTAGGTGAAGCCGTAGGAATGATAGCGGCTCAATCAATTGGTGAGCCAGGAACTCAATTAACCATGAGAACTTTCCACGTCGGTGGAACAGCACAAATTAAAGAGGAATCCCAAATAATTTCTCAAACTAATGGTAAATTAAATATTATCAATAAAAATTTAATTGAAGACTCCAAAAAAAATATAATTGTAATGGGAAGAAATACTCAGTTAAGTATAGAAGATGAGAATGGAAGACAGCTAGCTATTTACAAAGTGAATTATGGTTCAAAATTATTTTTTAAAGATGGAGATGAAATTCAAAAGGGTAAAAAAATCGCTGAATGGGATCCTTATACCTTACCTGTAATTGCAGAAACTAGTGGAATAGCAAATTACATGGATTTAATGGAAGGAAGTTCTTTAACAGAAACTTTAGATGATGCTACTGGTTTATCATCAAAATCAGTTACAGACTGGAAGTCATCATCGAAAAATTCTGAGTTAAAACCTAGAATTACTTTAAGAGATGAAAAAGGAGAAATAATTAAAAAAGCTGATGGAAACGAGGCAAGATATTACTTAGTTCCTGATACAATTCTATCAGTAAAAGACGGGCAGAAAATTTCAGCTGGGGACGTTTTAGCGAGACTTCCCAAAGAAACATCAAAAACAAAAGATATTACCGGTGGTTTACCAAGAGTTGCGGAATTATTTGAAGCAAGACGTCCAAAAGATAGTGCGATTATTGCTGAAAACGATGGAGTGATTGAATTTGGCAAAGAAGTTAGAGGAAAGCAAAAAATATCAATAGTTTCTACAAATGGAGACTCATCGAATTATTTAATACCCAAAGGAAAACATGTTAATTTTAATCAAGGAGAAAAGATAAAGAAAGGTGAGTATTTGTTGGATGGAAGTCCTGCTCCACATGATATTTTAAGAATTTTAGGAGTTGAAAAGCTGACTGAATACTTCGTTTCAGAAGTTCAAGAAGTTTATAGACTTCAGGGAGTGGTAATAAACGACAAACACATCGAAACGATTGTAAGACAAATGTTAAAAAGAGTTGAGGTAAAAAATCCTGGTGACTCAGAATTATTGACTGGTGAAGTTATTGATCTTTTGGAAATTAATAAAATAAATGATGAATTAAGGGGTCAAAAGAAAAAACCCGCTTCTTTTGAAAGAGTTCTTTTAGGTATTACTAAGGCTTCACTTCAAACAAATTCTTTTATATCTGCTGCTTCATTCCAAGAAACTACAAGAGTTTTAACTGACGCATCTATTAAAGGAAAAGTAGACACTCTAGAAGGTTTAAAAGAAAACGTAATTGTTGGAAGATTGGTACCTGCAGGAACTGGACTTACAAAAATTGGGTGGGATAAGCAGGCAAGAGAACAAGATAAGTTAAGACTTGAGGAGCTTAAAAAACAAGAGCTAGAATCTACAACTGTGGCGCCTGAACAGAGCGCCCAATAGCGCTAAAAATCTCTATAAAATGTTGACTTTTGTTAATTCGATGCTAGTTTACGGCAAATTTTGAATGTTAGAAGTAAGGTCTATCATAACCTTAAACACTAACTAAAAACATCTAAGCCGACCTTACTTAAACTTCAAAATATTACTTATGCCAACAATTAATCAATTGATTAAAAAAAGTAGGACTAAACCTGTTGCTAGAAATAAAGTTCCTGCATTAGAAAAACAACCTTTAAAACGGGGTGTTTGTGTAAAGGTTTATACAACGACACCAAAAAAACCAAACTCAGCTTTAAGAAAAGTAGCAAGGGTAAGATTGTCTAATGGGTTTGAAGTAACTGCGTATATTCCTGGGGAAGGCCATAACTTACAAGAACACTCAGTAGTTTTATTAAGAGGCGGTAGAGTAAAAGATCTTCCAGGTGTGCGATATCATATTTTAAGAGGTAACCTCGATACCCAAGGTGTAGCAAACAGAAAACAAAGAAGATCTCTTTACGGAGCAAAAAAACCAAAATAATTTTATGTCTAGAAAAAGAAAAGCTCCAGTTAGAAAAGTTTATCCTGATCCAAAATTTCATTCAGAGATAATTTCAAAGTTTATAAACTCAATAATGTATGATGGAAAAAGATCAACAGCAGAAAAAATTTTGTACGATGCTTTAGATAAGATAAAAAGCAAAAATAATGAAGACCCACTGAAAATATTTAACTCAGCCATAAGCAATGTACGACCCAATCTTGAATGCAGATCGAGACGAGTGGGAGGAGCCACATATCAAGTTCCAGTAGAGGTAAAAGCTAAAAGAGGTCAAGCTCTGGCTTTGAGATGGATTATGGACGCAACAAGAAAAAGAAAAAATAAAACAATGGCTGATAAACTTTATGCAGAAGTAATGGATGCTTCACAAAACAAAGGCTCAGCAATAAAAAAAAGAGAGGATACACATAAAATGGCGGAGTCAAATAAAGCTTTTGCTCATTTTAGATGGTAAAAAAAAATGACTAAGTACACTTTAGATAAGTATAGAAATATCGGTATCATGGCACACATTGATGCGGGTAAAACAACTACTACCGAAAGAATATTATATTATACAGGTAAAAGTCATAAAATAGGTGAAGTGCATGATGGTGCCGCAACAATGGATTGGATGGAGCAAGAACAAGAAAGGGGAATTACAATAACATCTGCAGCCACAACTTGTTTTTGGAATGACCACAGGATTAACATAATAGACACACCAGGTCACGTAGACTTTACTATTGAAGTAGAAAGATCATTAAAAGTTCTTGATGGTGCCGTAGCAGTATTTGATGGAGTTGCAGGAGTAGAACCTCAGTCTGAAACTGTTTGGAGACAAGCAGATAAGTATAAAGTTCCAAGAATTTGTTTTGTAAATAAATTAGACAGAACCGGAGCAGATTTTTATCGTTGTGTTGATATGATTAAGGAAAGACTTGGTTGTAAACCTTTACCACTTCAACTTCCTATAGGTTCCGAGGCAGACTTAAAAGGTGTGATCGATTTAGTAAAAATGAAGGGAGTCGTTTGGCAGAATGAGGATTTGGGAGCAAAATTTGACTATGTTGATATTCCAGCAGATTTAAAAGAAAAAGCAGATAAATATAGGAAAGAATTAGTGGAGACCGCAGTTGAAGAAGATGAAAAATTAATGGAAGCTTATTTAGAAGGAAAGGAACCATCTGAAACAGACTTAATTAAATGTATTAGAAAAGGAACTTTATCTTTCAACTTTGTACCAATTTTGACTGGGTCAGCATTTAAAAATAAAGGTGTTCAACCATTATTAGATGCAGTTATACAGTACTTACCAAGCCCTAACGATCTTAAATCAATTGAAGGAACAAAAGTCGGATCTGAGGAAAAAGTAACCATGAAATTTGATGAGAAGGAGAATTTCTCAGCTCTTGCTTTTAAAGTTGCAAACGACCCTTTTGTTGGTTCTCTAACTTTTATAAGAATTTACTCAGGTACACTTAATGCAGGGACTTCAATATTAAACTCTTCGAAAGACAAGGACGAAAGAATTGGGCGAATGCTTTTAATGCACGCAAACAGTAGAGAAGATATAAAAACTGCATCAGCTGGAGACATAGTTGCATTAGCAGGTCTAAAACACACAATAACAGGCCATACATTATGTGACTCAAAAAACCCTATTTTGCTTGAACCTATGGAATTTCCTGATCCTGTTATAGAAATTGCTGTAGAGCCTAAAACAAAAGGTGATCAAGAAAAAATGGGTGAGGCCTTAGCAAGACTAGCAAAAGAAGATCCCTCTTTTAGAGTTTCATCAGATGAAGAATCGGGACAAACAATTATCAAAGGAATGGGAGAACTTCATCTGGATATTATTGTTGATAGGATGAAGAGAGAATTTAAAGTTGAAGCAAATATTGGAGCACCTCAAGTTGCTTACAGAGAAACCATACTTGGTGCTGCAGAAATGGAGTATATACATAAAAAACAAAGCGGAGGTGCTGGACAATTTGCAAAAGTTAGACTTTCAGTTGAACCTTTAGAGGCAGGAAAAGGAAGAGAAATTGAAAATCTTATAAAAGGTGGAGCTATACCAAAAGAATATATACCGGGCGTAGAAAAGGGTGTTGAGGGAGTTGCAGATAGCGGGATTTTAGCAGGTTTCCCAATAATTGATTACAAAGTGAAAATTTTAGATGGACTTCATCATGACGTTGACTCAAGTGTTTTGGCTTTCGAAATTGCAAGTAGATCTTGTTTTAGAGAAGCTTGCCAAAAAGCTACTTTGAAATTATTAGAACCTATGATGAAAGTTGAGGTTGTAACTCCAGAAGAATTTATGGGAGATGTTATTGGTGACTTAAACAGTAGAAGAGGACAGGTTGGTTCAACTGAACCAAGAGGAAACGCTACTGCTATTAATGCAGTAGTCCCATTAGCAAATATGTTTGGCTATATAAATAATCTAAGGTCCTCAACTCAAGGCAGAGCCCAATATACTATGCAATTTAGTCATTATGATAAAGTGCCACAAAACGTTCAAGACGAGGTAACAAAAAAACTTGCTTAATTTATGGAAAACCAAAATATAAGAATACATTTGAAAGCTTACGACAATAAAATTCTTGATTTGTCGACTGAGGAAATAGTCAACACTGCTAAAAGGACTGGCGCTCAAGTAAAAGGACCTATTCCATTGCCAACAAGAATCGAGAGATATACTGTTTTAAGATCTCCCCATATTGATAAAAAAAGTAGAGAACAATTTGAATCACGAACACACAAAAGATTAATAGATATAATTGAACCAACTCCACAGACTGTGGAAGCTTTAATGAAATTAGACTTAGCTTCAGGTGTGGATATAGAAATAAAAATTTAAAGTTTATGAGCATAGGATTGATAGGAACAAAAATAGGAATGACTAGAGAGTTTATGGAGACAGGGCAATCTGTTCCGGTAACAGTTATAAAAGTTGAAAAAGGGAGAGTGCTTGATGTTATATCAAAAGACAAAAGAGGTTATAGCGCTATAAAAGTCGGTTTTTTTAAATTAAAGAATTCAAAACTAACAAAACAAATGAAGGGATATTTTGCTAAAAAAAATACTGAACCAAAAAAAGTTTTAAAAGAATTTAGAGTTGATAATTTAGATCAATTTAAAGAGGGAAATGAATTAGGCTTAGAAATATTTAAGGATAAAAAGTTTTTAGATGTAAGGTCTAAAACAATAGGAAAAGGTTTTGCTGGGGTTATGAAAAGATGGAATTTTGGAGGGTTGAGAGCTTCACATGGTGTTTCAGTTTCACACAGATCTCATGGATCAACTGGTCAGCGTCAAGATCCTGGTAAAGTTTTTAAGGGAAAAAAAATGGCTGGCCACATGGGTGATAAACTAAGAACAATGCTTAATTTAGAAATAATAAAATCTGATTTAGAAAATAACCTTCTATATCTTAAAGGTTCAATACCTGGTTCAAAAAATTCAAAAGTATTTTTAAGGGAGTCTGTGAAAAATGTGACCAGAAAAACCATCAAAGAAAAACACGAAGCCAAAGTAAAAGCTGCAGCTGCTAAGAAAGGTAAAAAATAAATGAAATTTCCATTACTAAATATAGATGGTTCTAAAGCTGATACTATAGAAATATCTGATAAAATCGTAAAATTAAAAGTGAACTATAAACTTATAAAGTTTGTTATAGATTGGCAATTAAATCATGCTAAGCCAAGAACAGCAAAAACAAAACAAAGGAATCAAATTCAAGGGTCTACTAAAAAAATTATAGCTCAGAAAGGTAGCGGTGGCGCAAGACATGCAAGTAAGAAAGCTCCAATTTTTGTAGGTGGAGGTGTTGCTCATGGACCTAAAGGATCAGTATATAAAATCAAAAAAATTAATAAAAAAGTAAGGAAGTTAGCATTGGCACAAACCTTGGCTAAAAAATCAATAGACAAAAAATTATATATTTTAGCAGATGTAAAAAAAGAAATTAAAAAAACTAAAGAATTCAATAATTTTCTGGAAAAAAATAAGATTAATAACGTTTTAATAATATCTGACATCGATACTCTAAAGAATATAAATAGATCAGCAAGAAATATTAAAAATGTAAAATTGATTAAAGAAGAGGGAACAAATGTTTACGATCTTTTTAAATACAAGAATGTTATAATGACCTCTTCCTCAATTAAGAAATTAGAAACAAGGATACTAAATGAAAAAAATTAATTTCATAGACTCAATTAGAAGTCCAATAATAACAGAAAAGGCTACAATTTTGTCTGAACAAAATAAGACAGTTTTTAAAGTTCACGAAAAAGCTAATAAAACAATTATTAAAAAAAATATAGAAAAATTATTTAAGGTAAATGTAGTAAAAATAAATATAATAAATCAAAAAACAAAACTAAAAATGAGACAAGGAAAAAAATCCTACAAAAAAGGATACAAGAAAGCAATCATCACTCTAAAAAAAGGTCAGAGTATTGATTTGACCTCAGGGATATAATTTATGGCACTAAAAACTTTTAAACCTTACACAAAATCTACTAGAGGAACCGTGGTCATAGATAAGAGTGTACTGTGGAAAGGTGCTCCTTACAAACCTCTTACAAAAGGTCAAAATTTTACCGGTGGAAGAAATAATTACGGCAGAATTACATCTAGACATATAGGAGGCGGTTCTAAACACAAATATCGTATTATAGATTTTTACAGAAAAAAGAAAAACATTACAGCTACAGTAGATAGAATAGAATATGACCCTAATAGAACAGCATATATTGCTTTGATTGCTTACAAGGATAATGAAAAAGCATACATAATTTGTCCTCAGGGCCTTAAAGTGGGTGATAAAGTAGAGTCAGGAAAAAATGTTGAAATTAAAATTGGTAATGCCTTAGAGTTAAAAGATATACCCCCAGGAACTTCTTTGCATAATGTTGAGTTAGTGCCTGGAAATGGAGCAAAACTTGCTCGATCAGCAGGTGCATCTGTGACTTTGTCAGGTTATGATGGAGACTACGCTATATTAAAACTTTCATCTGGCGAAACTAGAAAAGTAAGTAGTTCATGTATAGCTACTATCGGCGTAGTTTCAAATCCAGACCAGAAAAATATTAAAATCGGTAAAGCAGGACGAAACAGGTGGAGAGGTAAAAGACCTCAAACAAGAGGTGTAGCGATGAATCCCGTGGATCACCCGCACGGAGGTGGTGAAGGAAAAACTTCTGGTGGTAGAAGCCCAGTTTCACCTTGGGGTCAGTCTGCTAAAGGATTAAAAACACGAAGACCAAAAAGAAGTGATAAATTAATAATAACAAGAAGAAAGAAGAGAAATAAGTAATGACCAGATCTATTTGGAAAGGGCCATTTGTACACCCAAGTTTATTAAAAAAAATTGATAAACTTAAGGACACTCCTAATAAAAAACCAATTAAAACTTGGTCAAGAAACTCTACAATTATTCCTGATTTTGTTGGGCATAGTTTTATGATTCATAACGGCAAAACATTTATTCCAATTACAATTTCTGAAGAAATGGTCGGTCATAAATTGGGTGAATTTGCGCCGACAAGAACATTTAAAGGGCACACACCTGCTGATAAAAAAGCAGCTGCAGCAGCTCCTGCCGCAAAACCAGAGTCTGGAGATAAGAAATAATGGATAAAAGTTCTTTAGTAAAAGCAGTTAATAAAAATGTAAGGACTAGTCCTAGAAAACTTGCGCTAGTCTGTAATTTTATAAAAGGAAAAAAAGCAGACATTGCACTACGTGACTTAGAATTTGCGAGAAAAAGGATAGCTAAAGATGTGAGCAAAACCGTTAAATCAGCTATATCAAATGCAGAAAATAATTATCAATTAGATATTGATAATCTTTTTGTTAAAGAGGCATATGTTGGTAAATCTCTTGTTATGAAAAGATTTAGACCAAGGGCAAAGGGTAGAGCTAGCCCAATAAAAAAACCATTCAGTAGAATTACAATTGTACTTGAAGAAAAAAAAGGAAGCAAATAATGGGACAGAAAATTAATCCAATAGGACTGAGACTTGGAATCAATCGTGGTTGGGACTCAACATGGTTTGCTAAGAAAAAAGATTTTGGAAAATACTTGATAGAAGATTTTAAAATAAGAAACTATATTAAAAAAAATATAATTAATTCTGGAGTATCAGAAATAATAATAGAACGTTCATCAAAAAAATGTACAGTATCTATTCATACTTCAAGGCCTGGATTTGTAATTGGTAAAAAGGGTGCTGATATTGAAAAAATAAAAAAAAATATAATGAAAATTACTAGTGGGGATGTAAATGTGAATATAAAAGAAATTAAGAAGCCCGAATTAAATTCAAATTTAGTAGCAGAAAACATCGCTCAACAATTAGTTAAAAGGGTTGCGTATAGAAGAGCAATGAAACGAGCAATGCAATCAGCAATGAGATTAAATGCAAAAGGGATAAAAGTGATGTTAAGCGGGAGACTCGCAGGAAATGAAATAGCAAGAACTGAGTGGTTACGAGAAGGGAGTATACCATCACATACATTAAGAGCAGATATTGATTACGGATTTGCAGAAGCTTTAACCACTTACGGAATTATTGGAGTAAAAGTTTGGATTTATAAAGGTGAATTAATGGCTAAAGACGTTGAAAAAGAAAAAAAAGAAAGGGTGAAAAGTGCTACAACCAGTCAGAACTAAATTTAGAAAAGCTTTTAAAGGAAGAATTCACGGCAAGGCTACAAGGGCAGTGAAGTTGAACTATGGACAGTATGGTTTAAAAGCAGTTCAACCGGATAGAGTAATAGGCAAGCAAATAGAAGCTGCTCGGGTAGCGCTTACAAGATATATGAAAAGAACCGGCAAAGTTTGGACAAGAATTTTTCCAAACATACCCGTATCAAAAAAGCCAACTGAGGTAAGAATGGGTAAAGGAAAGGGATCACCGGAATATTATGCATGTAGAGTTAAACCTGGTAGAATTATATTTGAAGTAGATGGTGTGAGCGAAGAAGTAGCAAAAATAGCTTTGTATAAGGCTTCAGCGAAATTACCAATTAAAACTAAATTTATTAAGAGATAATATGCCAAAGAAAAAGGAAGATAAAACTTTAACTAAGGATCAAGCAGAAAAAAAGATTATGACACTCAAAAAAGATCTTTTTAACATAAGATTTAAAAAGATAAACAATCAGGTCACTAATCCTGCACAGTATAATCAAATTAAAAAAAATATAGCTAGGCTATATACAACTTTAAAAAAATTATAAATGACAAAAAAAATACTTAAAGGAATTGTAACAAGTGCTAAAAACAATAAAACAATTGTTGTTGAAGTGACTAGAAGATTTAAACATCCCTTTTATGAAAAAATTATAAAAAGATCAAAAAAATATCATGCACACGATGAAAAAAATAAGTTTAAAGAAGGTGAAACAGTTTCGATAATTGAATGTAAACCTATATCAAAGAAAAAAACATGGCAGGTGATTGAGAAATGATACAGATTCAAACAGAACTTACAGTAGCAGATAACACAGGTGCCAAAAGAGTTGAGTGTATTAAAGTACTAGGTGGATCAAAGAGAAGATATGCGTCAGTTGGTGATATCATCGTTATAAGTGTAAAAGATGCTATTCCAAAAGGTAAAGTTAAAAAAGGCGCAGTGCATAAGGCTGTTGTAGTGAGAACTAGAAAAGAAATTTACAGAGATGACGGATCCAAGGTTCAATTTGATACAAATGCAGTGGTTCTTACCGATGACAAAGGTGAGCCGATTGGAACAAGAATATTTGGACCTGTTACAAGAGAATTAAGATCAAGAGGTCATACTAAAATAATATCACTTGCACCGGAGGTTCTTTAAATGCTTTTAAAAAAAGGAAATCAAGTCAAAGTGATATCGGGTAAAGATAAAGGAAAAACAGGTGAAATTTTAGAAATCAATCGAAGATTAGGTAAAGTAAAAATTAAATCTATAAATATGATAAAAAGACATTTAAAACCAACAAAAGAAAATAAGGGTGGGATTATTTCAAAAGAAAGTTTTATTGATCAATCAAATGTAAAGAATTTGGATAAAGAAAAAAAAATTAAAAAAACAGGGAGTAAAAAATGATACCGAGGCTAAAGGTTTTATATGAGAAAGAGATAATAAGTAAGCTTATGAGCAAGCTTTCTGCAAAAAATAAACATGAAGTACCAAAAATAGAAAAAATTATAATAAATATGGGGCTTGGTGAAGATGCATCTGATGGAAAAAAACTAAAGGCTTGTGCAGATGATATTGCTTTAATAGCTGGACAAAGACCAATAATTACAAAATTTAAAAAATCTATTTCAAATTTTAAAACTAGAAAGGGTGCTAACGCAGGTGTAAAAGTAACTTTAAGAGCTTATAAGATGTACGAATTTATAGATAGACTTGTAAATATAGCATTACCAAGAATTAAAGATTTTAGAGGCTTATCATCTAAGGGAATAGATAATTCAAATAACTTCTCATTTGGAGTTAAAGAGCACATAATTTTTCCTGAGGTTAATTTTGATAAGGTTGATAAAATAAGGGGACTTGATATTACAATTGTAACTTCAAGTAAAAACAAGGAAGGAACTTTAGAATTATTGAAAGAATTCAATTTTCCACTTAACACAAAAAAAAATTGAGGTAAAAATGGCAAAAACGAGCGCAATTCAAAAAAATTTAAAGAGAATTAAATTAGTAAAGAAATACGCAAAAAAAAGAGCTGCGTTAAAGAAAATTATCAGTAACAGAAAATTAGAGCTTTCAGAAAGATTTGAGGCTCAACTCAAATTGAATAAATTACCGAAGAACTCTGCAAAAATAAGAATAAGAAATAGATGTGAAGTCTCTGGAAGACCGCATGGAGTATACAGAAAATTAAAAATATCAAGAATTGCATTGAGAGACATGGCGTCCTCAGGGAAAATTCCTGGAATAACTAAATCGAGCTGGTAGGAGAATTATGACATTTACAGATCCAATAGGAGATATGTTTTCAAGAATTAGAAACGGGCAAATGAGATCTCTCAATTCAGTTGAGATACCATCATCTAATTTTAGAAAAAATATTTTAGAAATTTTAAAGACCGAGGGATATATTAAAGACTATTTCATTGAAAAAACGGAAAATAAGAAAACAAGTTTAAAAATTTCTTTAAAATATTATGAAGGTGATCCAGTTATAAAGGAAATTAAAAGAATTTCTAAACCTGGCAGACGAGTTTATTCAAGAGCAACTAGTATCCCCAGAGTTATGAATGGTTTAGGATTGGCAATTTTATCTACTCCTAAAGGTGTAATGAGTGACACAGAAGCTAGAAAGAATAATGTAGGTGGGGAAATAATTTGTAAGGTATTTTAATGTCAAAAATAGGAAAAAAAAATATAACAATACCAAAAGACTCATCAATTAAAATTGATGGATCAAATTTGACAATTACAGGACCTAAGGGAACAAAGAAACTTAGTATAAATGATAAAATTTTTTCATCTAAATTAAATGATAGCCAATTTCAAATTCTACCACTTCAAAAAAAAGTAGATAAAAAAACATCAATCCTATGGGGAACTTATAGAAGCTTAATAAATAATGCTGTTAATGGTGTTTCTACTGGTCATGAAAAAATTTTAGAACTTAGTGGAGTTGGTTTTAGAGCTAATCTTAAAGGTGAGGTTTTGAATTTACAATTGGGATTTAGTCATGAAATTAACTTTAAAATCCCTAAAGAAATTAAAATAACAGTTGAAAAGCAAACAATTATAAAAATAAATGGCGTAGATAAAGAATTAGTTTCTAAAATTGCGGCAGATCTGAAAAATCTTAAACCTGTTGAACCTTATAAAGCTAAAGGAATTAAAGAAAGGGGTCAATTTGTTCTTAGAAAAGAAGGAAAAAAGAAATAATGAGCAAAATCAACAAAAAAATTAAAAGAAAATTGAGAAATAGAAAAAAACTTAAAAGTGTAAACTTAAATAGGTTTAGAGTTTCTATTTCAAAATCTCTTAAAAATTTATCAGCGCAAATAATTGACGATAGAGAGAACAAAACTTTGGTTTCAGCCTCTTCTATTGAAAAAGAAATTAAAGATAAAAAAATTAAAAAAATGGAAAAATCAACTCTAATAGGAGAAATTTTGGCAAAAAGAGCTAAAGAAAAAAAAATAAATGAAGTTTATTTTGACAGAGGCGGGTATAAATATCATGGAAGAGTAAAAATTTTTGCTGATACCTTGAGAAAAAATGGATTGAAGTTTTAATATGAGTGAAAATAAAAAGATAGAAACAGATATAAAAGAAAAACTTGTAGCTATTAATAGAATTACAAAAGTGGTTAAAGGGGGAAGGAGATTTGGTTTTGCCGCCCTTGTAGTTGTGGGTAATCAAAAAGGATCTATAGGAATTGGTCAAGGAAAATCAAAACAGGTACCAGACGCGATCAAAAAAGCCACAGAAGTTGCAAAAAGAAATTTTATTAAAATCCCGTTGAAAGAGGGTAGAACTTTGCATCACGATGTTAAAGGAAAAAATGGGTCTGGCAAAGTTTTTCTAAGAGCAGCCCCAGCAGGTACAGGAATAATAGCGGGCGGTGCAATAAGATCTGTTTGTGAAGTTCTCGGTATTCAGGATGTTGTTGCAAAATCATTAGGATCCGCTAATCCACATAATGTTTTAAAAGCGTGTATCAATGGACTTAAATCACAGAACTCACCTAAAATTCTCTCAGCAATAAGAGGAAAAAAAATCGCTGACATAGTTCAAAAAAGAGAGGCTTAAAATGGAACTTAATAATTTAATTAAAAACAACAAAAAAAAAATTAGAGTAGGTAGAGGCATAGGAACTGGCAAGGGAAAAACTTCTTCAAGAGGGCATAAAGGACAAAAATCTAGATCTGGTGTAGCAATAAAAAGCTTTGAGGGTGGACAAATGCCACTTTACAGAAGACTACCAAAAAGAGGATTTAAATCTTTAAACAAAAAAAATATTGCAGTTTTAAATTTATCTAAGATACAGAGTATGATCGATAAGCCGAAAAATAAATTACAAAATAATCTAGATTTAAAGATTTTAAAAGATAAAAAATTGATAAATAAAAAATTTTCAAAATTAAAAATTCTTGGAACTGGTGAGATAAAAAAAGTAGTTGAAATAAGTGCTCACTTTGCATCAAAACAAGCTTTATCAAAAATTGAGAAAGCTGGTGGAAAACTAAATATTGTTAAAAAATAATTAGATATGTCTAGCGAAACCCTTAATACAGCTGGTGCATTTAGTCAGGCTAAAGACCTAAAAAACAGAATACTATTTACAATATTAATTCTTATCATCTATCGATTAGGTACTTATGTTCCATTGGCTGGTATAGATCCCTCAGTTTTAAAAGAGGTCATGGCGTCTAGTCAAAAAGGTCTTTTAGGAATGTTTAATATGTTTTCAGGGGGTGCTGTTACTAGAATGGCAATTTTTGCATTAGGTATAATGCCTTACATTTCTTCTTCAATCATAGTCCAATTGCTAACCGGAGTTTCAGACTATTTTAAAAGTTTAAAAGAACAAGGAGAAATCGGTAGAAAAAAAATTACACAGATAACAAGATATGGGACTGTTCTAATTGCATGTTTACAGGGATATGGTGTTGCAATAGGTTTAGAAAATGCAGGAAATCTAGTTATAGAACCTGGTTTATCTTTTCGGATTACTACAACAATCTCTTTAGTTGCAGGCACAACATTTTTAATGTGGTTAGGAGAGCAAATCACTTTAAGAGGAGTTGGAAATGGTATCTCGTTAATAATTTTTTCCGGCATTGTAGCAGAAATACCAAGAGCATTGGCTTCAACATTTGAATTGGGACGTACTGGTGCGTTATCAGCCCTTATGATTGTGGGAATTTTTATCTTAGTAATATTAACAGTTTTGTTCATAGTTTTCTTTGAAAGAGCAATGAGAAAAGTTTTAATTAATTATCCTAAACGTCAAGTTGGAAATAAAATGTATGGAGGTGAGTCTTCTCATTTACCACTTAAAATAAATACAGCCGGAGTTATACCAGCAATTTTTGCATCTGCTTTATTATTATTACCGATAACTATTTCTAACTTTGGTTTTGCAGAGTCTGATGCTTTTTTAAAAATCTCTTCAATGTTTACTCAAGGACAACCACTTTATATGTTGCTATATGCTTCTGGAATTATATTTTTTTCTTTTTTTTACACTTCAATAGTTTTCAATCCAAAAGAGACTGCTGAAAATTTAAGAAAATATGGAGGTTATATTCCAGGAATAAGGCCTGGTGAAAGAACTGCAGAGTACATTGAAACCATTTTAATACGTTTGACCACCGTTGGATCTTTATATTTAACTTTTGTTTGTTTAATGCCAGAATTTTTGATTGCAAAATATCCAATACCGTTTTATTTAGGTGGCACTTCTATTTTAATTGTTGTTGTGGTCGCTATGGACACAGTTACACAAGTTCAAACAAGATTAATGAGCTCCCAATATGAGTCATTAATCAAAAAAACTAAATTTGGTAAATAAAAAGGTAGATGAATCTAGTTATATTTGGTCCACCTGGCGCAGGCAAGGGAACTCAATCAGGATATATCGTAAAAAAATATAATTTATTTCAGATATCTACAGGTGAACTTCTTAGAAATGAAATTAAAAATCAAACGAAATTAGGAGTTGAAATTTCATCTATAATTAATTCAGGAAGCTTAGTTTCTGATGAGATAGTTAGCAACATTATTCAGAAATTTATATCCGACAAAAGTTATAAAGATAAATTAATATTTGATGGATATCCAAGAAATTTAGCTCAGGCAAGAAATTTAGATAATTTGTTAAAAAAAAATGATCAAAAAATAGACATTGTGTTAAAACTATCAGTAAGCTTAGAAACAATAAAAAAAAGAATTTTAGAAAGAAAAACTATGGAGAAAAGACCGGATGACAACGAAGAAATCGCGATAAAAAGGTATGAAACTTATGAAAAAAATATAAAACCTGTTATAGATTTTTATAAAGATACAGGTTTATTGAAGATAGTTAATGGTGAGGCAACTATATCTGAAATTAATGTTGAAATTAGCGAATTAATTGAGTCTATCAAGGGTTGACTTTAAGTCATATCGCAATATAAATACCCAGGAAATAAAAACTCATATATTATGGCTCGTATAGCAGGAATAAACATTCCACAAAATAAAGTTGTTAGTATTGCATTAACCTACATACACGGTATTGGCCAACATTCTTCAAAAAAAATATGTGAAAAACTTAATATCCCGGCTTCAAAGAGGGTAAATGAATTATCCGAAGATCAAGTTTTAAAAATACGTGAGTACATAGACACAAATCATAAAGTTGAAGGAGACTTAAGAAGAGAAGTTTCTGTGAATATAAAAAGACTTGTTGATCTGGCATGTTATAGAGGAACAAGGCATAAGAAAAAATTACCTGTAAGAGGACAAAGAACACAATGTAATGCGAGAACACGTAAAGGAAAGGCTATTGCTATAGCTGGTAAAAAATTAACTCCTTTAAAAAAATAATTTATAATGAATAAAAAGAACGAAAAAGTTGAAAAAAAAGATGAAATTAAAAAAGCTGAAACAAAAAACCCTGTTATAAAAAAAAAGAAAAAAATTAAAAGAAATATAACTTCAGGTATAGCTTATGTTTATTCAACATTTAATAATACGATAATTTCAATTGCAGACGAAAACGGAAACGTTGTATCGTGGTCATCTGCCGGAGCAAAAGGTTTTAAAGGTTCTAGGAAATCCACTCCCTATGCAGCTCAAATTGCTGCTGACGATGCAGGATCGAAAGCTTTTGAGCAAGGCTTGAGAACTTTAACAGTTCAAGTAAAAGGCCCTGGTTCAGGTCGTGAAACTGCTCTAAGATCACTTCAATCAATAGGATTTAAAATTTTATCAATAAAAGACACTACGCCTATGCCACACAATGGTGCAAGGCCACCAAAAAGAAGGAGAGTATAAATGCAGACTACGTCAAATGTAATAGATAAGAATTGGAAAGCGCTAATAAAACCAAATAAATTAGAAATAACAAGTAATGATGATAAGACTATTGCAAAAGTAGTTGCAGAACCTTTAGAAAAAGGATTTGGACAAACTATTGGTAACTCTTTGAGGAGAATTTTATTGTCTTCCATACAAGGAGCAGCGGTAACAGCGATACAGATAGACGGAGTTTTACATGAATTTTCATCAATAAAAGGTGTAAGGGAGGATGTAACCGATATAGTTTTAAATGTTAAAAATTTAGCAATTAAATCTTCATCTTCTAGTTCAAAAAAAATAATTTTAGATATAAAAGGTCCAAAAGAAGTTAAAGCTAAAGATATTACTTTAGTTCCAGAAATTGAAATATTAAACCCTGAACAAACAATTTGCAACCTAGACGAAAAAACAAATTTTCATATGGAATTAATGATAAGCACAGGCAAAGGATACGTTCAAGCACCAAAAAACAAATCTGAAGATAGTCCTCTTGGTCTTATCTCAATCGACTCGTTATTTAGCCCAGTAAAAAAAGTTTCTTTCTCTGTGGAAAATACAAGAGCTGGTAGCGCTTTAGACTACGATAAATTGATTATGACGGTCGAAACAAATGGTACAGTAGATGCAGAAGATGCTATTGCTTATTCAGCAAGGATTTTTCAAGATCAATTATCAATGTTTGTTAATTTTGAGGATCCGCAGGAAGTAGTAAAAGAAGTAAAATCCTCTGAACCTGAGTTTAATAGAAACTTATTAAAAAGGGTCGAGGAGCTTGAACTTTCGGTTAGGTCAATGAATTGTTTAAAAAATGACAACATAATTTATATTGGCGATTTAGTTCAAAAAACTGAGCCAGAAATGTTGAGAACACCTAATTTTGGTAGAAAATCTTTAAATGAAATCAAAGAAGTTCTAAATACTATGTCTTTATATTTAGGTATGGAAATTCCTAATTGGCCACCAGATAATATTGCAGAATTATCTAAGAAACTTGAGGAAAACAATTACTAATGAGACACGGACTAGGTTACAGAAAGCTTAATAAAACAGGTGAACACAGAAAAGCACTTTTTAAGAATATGCTTAATTCACTAATTAAGTATGAACAAATAATAACTACACTACCTAAAGCAAAAGAACTCAAGCCACAAATCGATAAAGTTATTACAATCGGTAAAAAAAATATCTTAAGCAATAAAAAAAGATTGTTTTCTAAACTTCAGGATAAAAAATCAGTAACAAAGGTTTTTGATGAATTATCAAAAAGGTATAGCTCAAGAAAAGGAGGCTACTCAAGAGTTTTAAAAGCCGGATTTAGAACAGGTGATGATGCTCCAATGGCTGTTATTGAGTTAGTTGACAGAAACCCTGAAGCTAAAAAAGTAGACAAGCCAAAAAAAACTGAAACAAAAGATAAGAAAAAAGAAGCTCAACCTGAGCCAAAAGTAGCTAAATAAATTAAGGTTTCATGCCTAAATCATATACAGTGGATGATGATTACAATGACTCACGTCTAGATAAATGGTTTAAAAATAAAATAATTAACT
>MDTD01097211.1_pt1 | contig 18421 bp, 8 predicted proteins | sample 811221 | NCBI WGS metagenome assembly MDTD01 (sample SAMN05326646, study PRJNA326480) | marine metagenome | isolation source: seawater | place: Pacific Ocean: South West | collected 2011 | reverse complement strand
GCCGGTGCTGGTGCTGACAACATCAGTGCTGACTCTCACCTGATTGCCGGTGAGCTCTTTGCTGGCAGCGGTGCCGACACAGTGATGGTCGGTGGTTCCCTTGGTGGAACGATTGAAATGTCAGATGGCGCTGACTCTCTGACGGCTGTAGATGCAAAAGCTGCATCACTTCTGGGTGGAACTGAGAATGACACCTTTAATTTCACTGGAAAGGTCAAAGATTCCAGTGTTGTTGGTGGTTTTGGTGTAGATAGTCTTGTCTTAGGCGATGCAGCTGCTGACTTTGTTAGCGGTTCTACTGTCTATGGTGGATCTCCTACAGATGGTGGAAGCGCACTGGATGGTGCTGATTACATCAGCGTCGCTGGATCTCTCTCATCCTCTGCTATTTACGGCAACTCTGGTGCTGATTCCCTCCTGGTTGGAGGTAACGCAACCGCTGCATCTCTGTTTGGTGGTGCTGACAACGATTTAGTCAGTGTTTCTGCCAATGTGAGCGCTGGTCAGATCTTTACAGGTTCTGGTGTTGACTCCGTCATCATCACTGGCTCGTTGGTTGGTGCCGCAACAGTCAGGCTTGATAATTCTGGAGCTAGCGAAGAAGCTGCTGACAGCATCACTATCGGCAACATCAGTAGTGGTGTTATTTATGGTGAATCTGGAGCAGACACATTCAATATTTCCGGTGATGCGCGCAAAGCATCCATTTATGGCGGTGCGCAAAATGATTCAGTCACCATTGGTGGCAACCTGTCTTCCGCCTTTGTAGAGGGTGGTGAAGGCGCAGATAGCGTCAAAGTTGCTGATCTGATTAAATCCACTGTTGAGGGTGGTATTGGTGCAGATTTGGTAAGTGCATCTGGTGTTGTTTCTGTTGGTGCTCTCTACGGCAACAGTGGTAACGACTCCTTTGTGGTCTCAGGTATTGCCACAAGCGCATCAACTTATGGTGGTGCTGGCAATGACTCCATGACATTTGCCGCTGCAGCTAATACCCTCACTTACGAAGGTGGTCTTGGTGATGACACCCTCAAGATCACTGGCGCTGTTACTAACTCCACCATTTACGGAGACAACGGTGCTGCAACAGACGGTGGTAAAGATTCCATCTCTCTTGGCGGTTCGGCTTCTGGTTCTTACATCTACGGAAACCTCGGGGCCGATTCCATCTCTGTTGATGGTGGAGCAATTGCAAGCTCCATCTATGGCGGCAGCGGTGCGGATTCTATTTGGCTCTCTGACGGAGCATCTACCGCTTCACTTATCGACGGTGGAGTGGGTAATGACTTCTTGAGCTTGGGTGGTCTGGCTGGAACCTCTTCGCTTCTTGGCGGTGAGGGTGCTGACTCCATCACTGTTGGTGGCGCAAACACCCAGTGGTTGATCGACGCTGGTGCAGATGCAGACTCGCTCTACATCACTAATGCTGCTGAGCGCACCTCTGTAGAAGGTGGTGCTGGTGATGACAGCATCAACATCGGCGTTGTGTCGAAAGGCCTCGTTTTGGCTGAGGCAGGTGATGACACCATCAAAGTCACTGGTACTGGTGTTACCAGTGCATCTCTGAAGGCAGGTGTCGGTGATGACTTCATGTCAATTGCCGGTGGTGTTACCGATGGCTCCCTCTTTGGTGGCACAGGTAATGACAGCTTCAACTTCGCTGGCGGCAAGGTCACCGGTTTTGTCGATACCGGGTCTGGTCAAGACTCTCTGCTCTTCGGTGCCTCGGGTGACTCCATCATCCTTACTGGTGCGTTGACTGACACATCTGTCAATGCTGGTGGTGGCGATGATTCGCTGCTAATCAGCGTCAAAATGTCCTCCGCCTCTCTCGTTGGCGGAGCTGGTGCTGATACCTACAACTTCACTGCAGGTTCAGCCAGCATCCTTGCCACCACTATTAAGGGTGGTGCAGGTGCCGATAACATCAGCCTCTACGGCGCGAATGATGTTGTCTTCAATGTCGCGTCCAATGATTCCGTATTCGGTGGAACAGGTGCTGACACCTTGCTGTTCACTGGCTCTGTTGTTCACAACTCGATCCAGGGAGGTAGCGGCAGCGACAGCATCGTGATGTCAGGCTCCGGCATGACTGGCAACAACATTGATGTTGGAGTTGGCACTGACACCGTCAAATTCACCGCTGCTACTAATGCAGATACCGTCACTGTCACCAGCACCACAATTGCTGGAGCTAAATCACTGACCTTCGAGGCTGCTGCTACCGCGACAGCCATCACTACGGGTGCCGGTGCTGACTTGGTCGTCTTTGAGGACTTGGTCACCGGAAGTGGTTTCATTTCCACGAACTCTGGTAATGACTCAGTTCAGTTCCTGAAGTCCGGCAAGGTTCCAACCGTCGATCTTGGTGCTGGTGCTGACTCTGTCTATGGTGCAGAAATCATCAGTGCTAGCAGCATTAGCGGAGCGGCTGGAAAAGATACCTTCCTAATCAGTACTCTCAGCAACGCAGCGATTTACGGCGGTTCTGATCAAGATTCCGTCAACATCACTGGTTCTCTCTATGGAGCAACCGTTGATTTCGGTGCTGGTAATGAGATGTTCACGCTGAAGGTTGGTGCAACTGCTTCCAGCATTGCTGGTGGTACTGGTAACGACACCTTCATCGTTGGCAGCTCGAACCTCCAGACAGCATCAACAATTAGCGGTGGCGCTGGAAATGATTCTGTTTCCTTCGGGGGAGATCTTTCTGGCGGCAAGATCTCTGGCGGCAATGACCATGACACCCTGAACTTCTCGGCTGGTGTTAATAACGGCGCGCTCGTTTCTGGTGATGCTGGCTCCGATCTCCTCCTGTTCTCCAGCACTGTCTCTTCTGCTGGGGTCTACGGCGGTTCTGGTAATGACAGCATGGTGTTCAAAGGAGCTGTCTCCAACAGCACCATTGACTTCGGTGCTGACGCAGACACCCTCACCTTCTCTGTCGCAGCAACCTCAACAACCATCTTGGGTGGTGCTGGCAATGACAATTTGGTCTTCACATCCGGTGCAACTCTTGTGAATGCCAACGTCTCTGGCGGTGGTGATGCTGACTCCTTGGTCTTCTCGGTTGCTGTTACCACCTCATCCGTCTCTGGTGGTGGCGGTGACGACACCATGGTGTTCAACAGCAGTGTTAGCGGTGCTTCAGTCAGCCTTGACTCCGGTGCTGACTCCGTCAACTTTGTTACCCAGGTTGTTGGTTCTACAACCATGACCGGTGGCGGCGGAACCAACACTGTTCAGTTCAGCTCTGCAAATGACCTTGTCAGCTTCGATGGGGTATTCGGTGCCGGCTCGATCATGGGTGGTTCTGGTAACGACACCCTGGTATTCCTTGGCGGCTCCAAGGTCAACGGCGCTACGGTTGTCAAACTTGGGGCTGGTGATGACTCACTGAAGTTCAACACCAGCACTGTTTCCGGCCAATTCGGTGCCGGTGCGGGCAATGACTCTGTGAGTGGCGAAATTACAGTCGCTTCCTCTGGTGTTTCGTTCTGGGGTGGCAGTGGTAACGATTACTTCTCGTTCACTGACATCAGCTCTGGTGGCTCTGGTACTGCTTACTTCTGGAATTCAGAAGGTACTGACACCATTAACTTCGGTGCAGTTGTGAGTGGTGGTGCTGCAGGCGGTGCGGGTGTGCACTTCGGTATTACCGCAGGAGCCTCGATGCAAATCAGCTTTGCTGGTAACCAAGCAACCACTCTCTTCAATTCAAATTCGATCTCCAATCTCTTCGGAGCAGTTGGCGGTACGAACGATGTGTCAGCTTCATTTGCACAGGGCACTGCGACTCTGACTTTCGGAACCCTTTCAGGCCAGCAAATGTTCACCGCATCATCTTCGAGCACGAAGCTTGTCTTCATCGGCAACCAAGTGACTCAAGCTGTTCGGGGAGCACTGTTGGGAGGTGGCCACACGGGTACCTTCGGAGTCGAAGGTTCTATCCCATCCTTCAGCTGATAATTCCTTTCCGAATCAATCAGTTAAAACCAAAAGCCCCCTCGAGAGAGGGGGCTTTTTTTATGCTCTTGGCATAGTGGGTTTTGCATGGCAACATTCCAGGCTCCTTCCGCATCAACACCTTTGTCTGACTGGGAGAAGCTCTTTTACGACGGGTATCGCTTGCGTGCTGAAGTGTTGCTCTTCGGCACTGCTTTTGCAGGTAATTTGCAGCCCTTTGAGCTTGTCGCAGGTTGTGCCCAGATTATGCGTAGCCATGGTGTCACCACGGTTGAGGAGCCTCTGAGCAATTTTGTTGCCTTTCAGGCGCGTCAACCAGAACCCTCAACTCGTGCAGAGGCATGGCAGCAGGTGCTGCCCGTTGCTGATTTGCCCGATTCCTTGCTGTTTTGGGTCTTCTATAGACGTCTGCCGGCCCTTGTTGCTGCGGAATCTCCTGAGGGCATTCGCTTGCTTCAACGACTTGCAATGCTCCTCCACCAAAGTTGGCCTGGCCGCCCAGACCTTCCCTACCAGGTGTTGATTCGCGAGGCTACCGGCAGCCTGTTCCAATCAGCTCCAAACCAGTTGCTTAGACCTGGACAAGTCTATTCTCGCCCTGAGGCCTACCTACCCCAACTGCAGGTTGCATGGGCACAGGGACGTTACGAAGAAATGTGGCTTGGCTTCCTCCGGGGCCAGCTTGATGGTCGATATTTCCCGATCAGCGATCATCACATTCGCGGCCTAAGCATCATTGGTGAGGCAGAGCGCTGTTTGCATTTGTTTCAGCAGCTCTATAACCGCAACCCCTCCGAATTTCAGCTTGGCAGCGTCAGCAACATGCTCTTTATGGCTCTGGGTTGTGAGCAGCTTCCCCAGGCTTTTATTTCCACCCTTTCGTCCCATTTCCAGCAACTTTCAGCTCAGGCATTTTCCTCTCTGCGGTTGCCAACTTCTCCGGCACCGTCAGCGGCCAAACCTCTATTGGTGCAGGAGAGACCCCTGCTGGTAGTTGTGTCATCTGATTTGCGTCAGCACCCTGTTGGCCGTTTTTGGTTGCCTATTGCCCGCCAGCTTCGTAGTCAGTTCCGAGTTATCAGTCTGGCCGGCCAGCCTCGCGAGCATGACCCGATCCGCGCCGAGCTACGCCAACTGTCAGATGAGTGGTGGCCTTTAGAGGCTTCGGATGTTGTCAGTACCGCGTCTCGTATCAGGGAGCTGGCACCATCGCTACTGCTTGATCTCGGCGGTCACACTGCAGATAATTACCCTCAGCTCTTAACCCAACGGCTCGCCACCGTGCAAGCCACCTATCTCGGTTTCTTTGGTCCCACCTATGCGGCTTGCTGCGACTGGTGGATCGTGGATCGTGCCCTTCTGGGTTGGATCAAACGCTCTTACCCCGGAGCGGAAGCGTTCTGGCCCTTGCCTGGCCCCAGTCTTTGCTATGTCCCTGAACTTCATGGTTTGCCGGAGCCCGAGGCCACCACTTATCAGGAACCAAACCATCCCGTTTACGGCAGCTTCAACCATACGCGGAAACTCACACGCTCTACTCAGCATCGTTTTGGAACTGTGCTCGCGGCTAATCCCGATGCCGTGCTCCAGTTTCGCAGTCACTCTTTCAAAGACTCGGCCGTGCGACGTTATTTCCTCCAGCGCTTCTGTGATGTGGGCATTGCTGCCCACCAACTCCAACCACTCCCTTTTGCTCTTTCATCGGCAGAGGCGATGGCGGACTACGGCCGCATTCATCTCCATCTCGACAGCTCTCCTGTGAGTGGCACCACTACCACCCTGGATTCCCTGGCCATGGGTATCCCCGTACTCACATGCCCAACGCCTTACTACGCCGGCGCGATTTCAGCGGCGATTCTCCAGCATGCAGGTCTAGATGATCATGTTTGCTCCGATCCAGCCCAACTACCTACCCATGCCAGTTGGCTGGCGGGCCGTTATCGCAGCGCTGCTGCCAGGAGGGCTCTGGCGCAGCAGGTGCGACAGTCACCAATTTGTGATGATCAATCGATGCCGAGTATGTTTATTCAGCAACTCCAGCAAATGCTGCGTCAATCATTGAATGCTTGATCTTTTAGAAGTTGTGGCTCCTTGTTGTAATTATTTTTTGACTGATTAATTTCAACTTGTTCCTCTGCTAATTCAGGTCCATCATCAAGAGTGTGGGTTGAATTATCATAGGCACTAAGAGAAGTTTTAATGTCAACTATTTATTGGTGTTAATAACTCCTATGGGCGATCAGAAACAAGTTGCTTGTTGCAGTAAAAGCTTTTCCAGTTCATTGAGGCAGTGTTGCTGGAGATAGGTAGGTTGAAGTTGTTGTTGGGCCTGTACTCCCCATTGCTTCAGCTGATCTGGCCTTTGCAGTAGCGTCAGGATCGCCTCGGCCAGGCTTTCAGGTTGCCCGCGCCAGAGCGCCCCATTGATGCCGGGTTGGATCAATTCCTCCATCATCGGGTTCGCTTCTGCCAGAACAGGTGTGCCACAGGCCATCAACTCCAGAAGGCTCCAGCTCAATACGAATGCTTTCGAGAGATATACGTGAAGATCACTACGTCGATAAAGCTTCTGCAGCTGATCATGGGGCATGCGTCCAAATAAATGTACCCGTTTCCGATCGATTTGTTCACCAAGCTCATCGAGCATTAATTCTCGCCAGTTTCGGCCATCTTCTGGCGCGCTCGAATAACTAACCTCATCCCCACCCACTATTACTACTTGTACTGTTTGGTGATTGGCCAGCAGGTTTGGTAAAGCCCGCATAAACGTCGGGAATCCACGCATTGGTTCAAGATTGCGGCTTATGAAAGTCACCACAGGCACTTCAGGTGCGAGTGTTACTCCCTCAGCGATTGTCAGCTGCTGAAGTCGTGGTAGGTGGAGCATTCTCTCAGGCACTCCCTCATGTACTACAGCAATTTTGTGTTGCCACCGTTGAGGGAAAGTGCTTGCTTGATAACGTGTTGGAACCACAGCCACTGATGAATCGGCCATTGCACCATCAACTAACCAGTCTTTGATCCTTAGGTACTGCATCTGAGGAACATTCAGGTTTGTTGGATCGAGCCCCATGTGTTCTGGGCGTAGCCATAACTCTGGCCAGATAACTAGCGGTGTTGAAGGAAATACCTGGCGTAGTAGCAGTGCTTCACCCCAACCAGGGTGGGCCAACATCACATCTGGAGCCCAGCCTCGTTGCTTAAGTTTCACCGCTAATTGTGCCACTTTTTCGCTGCGATGGACCCACTCGTCTATCTCAAGCGATTGCGCATGTACTCCAGTCCGCTCACCAATATTGTGCTCGTAACGCAGCACTTCAATCCGAGGGTCGCTAGGGCGTTGGCTGCAGCCGATAGCTTTGAGCTCATGTCCCCGATCGCAGAGAGCAGGCCCCAGGTCACGAAATTGACCAGGAAAGTTTTGATGCACCAGGAGCAGTCTCATCGTGGTGCGAGTGGTCCTTCCAAATCCCACACAAGTTGTGGGTAGACGTGTTTCCACCACTGCTGGCTTTTCGCGCTAGCGCCTGTTTCAAGCCATGCCAAAACTGTGTCGTGACGCTCCTGTGAGAACAGGGATACTGCTGTTCCCCAGGGTTCGAGGTTCCTCAGAGGCACTACCCGTTGTCCTTGTGCTTCTCGTTGTTTTCGTTCCTTATCCGGCAGTGGGCCTAGCCAGATCGGCAACCTTCGGCTGACGCTGTTGGTAACTGGGGTGATCGAAGTTCGAGTTTTTGCTTTGCTGCTTTGTGGCCATGCTGCGATCTTGGAGTGTGTTGACCAACCTTGTTGCTGCAGCCACCTCAGCCACCATTTGCGAAAGGCGGTTTCCAGGCTCCTGGCTAGACCGGCATGGTCTAGTAGCTCACTCTTTGCAATTTGCTTGCGTTGTCGAAGTCGTTGCTTTTTCAGGCGGTCGTGGTCGTTGGCTAAGGTCCGGGCTTGCTCCACCATCTCTCTTTGATCAGAGCAGATCCACTGTTCGCAGCCCGCGCCGCGCAACACTGCTGCCGCTTGGCGACTCACCATAGACTCACCTGAAATTGTCAAAACCGGAACTCCCATCCACAAGGCATCAGCGGTAGTGGTGCATCCTGTGTACGGGAATGTGTCCAGTGCTATGTCCACTTCGTTGTAAGCAGCGAGATGTTTTTCAACACTTGGGCTATGGCCTCGTAGTTCTAACCTCTCCGCTGCTAACCCCAACTCTTGGAACAGGGAAGCGACTCGTTGGCGTTCAACTTCTTCCCCGAGGTTTTTACTTTTTAGGAGCAGTCTGGAGTTGGGAACGGCATTTAGCACAGCCATCCAATTGGAAGCAGTGCGTGGTGTGATTTTGCGACTCTGGTTGAAACTGCCGAATGTGATCGACATAGTTTTTAAGCACGGTGGTTCTTGCACCGCCGGTGCGCTTAGTAGGGGCCGATAGCTCACATAACAGCGATCTAGGCGCCATCGTTCCTCACTGCAAGGGTCTTCGTTCTCGTACTGAGGGGGATGTAGTACTTCATCGGTAATCCAGTAGTCCATCTGGGAGAGCCCAGTTGTGCCGTAATACCCGAGGTATGTTGCCTGGATTGGGGCGGCTTTTGCGCCGAACAGTGCCAATCGATTACCTGCAGTATGTCCTGCAAGATCTATAAGAATATCAATTTCATCTAGCAAGAACTGGTTTAAACAGAATTCATCAGTTTGGCCTCGTAGAGTAACCCAGTGATCTGCTTTGCTTTGGAGCCTGGCCGAATAGTCATCAAATTGTTCGCCGCAGGAGTAAAGCGTGATTTCTAGATTTTGTCGATTCCACTGCTCTAGTAGTGGCTCTACGAAGTAGCTCACTGCGTGGCGGCAAAAGTCTGGTGATACCAGACCGATCTTCAGGCGCCGTTGTGGTTCGGGGTCAGGAATCCGATCGCGCCAGCGTTCAAAAGGGGTCTGCCCAAACCGATTAGCAAATCGCCTGGCTTCGGCTAACCGTTCACTTGCCGGTTCTAGCTCATACCCCACCAGCGTGAACAAGACATTTGAATGAGCTGCTGGGTTATTACTTAATGATTCCGCACCTTTGCGAAGCCATACCAGAGCTTCGTCATAGCGGGCTACATCCTTAAGTACGGAGCCCAGATTATTCATTGCAGCGCCAAAATCTGGGTCGTGCTGCAAAGCTTGTTCAAAGCATTGTCGAGATTGGTGGGTACGGCCGATATCCCGCAGCAAAAGCCCATATGTGTTGAGGCAGATCGGGTATGCGGGATTAAGCTCTAATGCCCGTTCGAATAGCTGAGCTGCCTCTCCGAGGTCACCGGTTCCCTTTGCAATAACACCTTGTGCATAAACAAGGTTTGCGTTTTTGGGGAATAGGGTTTCGAGATCCTTGCAAAGTTGGAAAGCCTCTGTAAATTCTCTTTCTCCGCAAAGGACCTGGGCAATGTTTAGGCCGATGAAAAGTCTCTTCTCTCCTTCAGCGCCATGAGTGCCCTCTCTCCACCGCTTTAAAGCTTGGTCCTTTTCGCCTAGAGCGTGATGAGCGTTGCCTAACTCAAGCAACAACTCAGCTAGGCTGTTGTTACCCTTGTCACAACGGCTGATTGCATCGTTTGCAATGGGTGTTAAGAGCTCCACCACCTGGCGGTGCTCTCCGCGCAGGCCAAGGCTGATGGCTAACCCCTGTAGCAGTCCTGTTGATCCAGGGGAGTGCCGTATCCCTTCTCGGAAGGCCTTGCACGACTCTTCGAGGAGTCCTTGATCGCGCAGTACGTTGCCGTAATTGCCCCATAGGCTGCCATCACTGCTATTAAGTCGCAGGGCCTGTTCGGTGCAATGCCGAGCCTCTTGCGTTTGACCCTGTTGGCGCAGCAGAGCACCTAGGTTTTGCCAGGCACACTGTAGATTCGGGTCAGCCTGGACAGCTTCCCGGTAAAGCCGTGCTGCACCGCTGATGTCACCATGTTGATGAAGGGTGCAGGCTTTTTGATAAAAACTGGATCCACGGGTAGCGGAATTGCTCGCACCAGACAAGCCTGATGCTCTGCTTTGGTTCAGACCCGCACTCTCCACACCAAAATTCTAAAGCACCTGTATTATCTCACGTGATCCACGTTCAGCACTTAATAGGCAGTGGCAGTCGCTGAAACAGTCTCCGCTGAAGAGTCGCCGAATCCTGGCGCTCGAGCATTAGAGACGTTCAACGCGCGTGAATGGATCACCGCTTTGCAATTCGCCAGGCAGCAGATTCGTTCGCCAGCATGCAGCAATGCAATCAAGGCTGAAATGCATCACATAGAAGCTGCATGCCTCTATGAGATGGGAGAACTGGATGAGGCTGAAAAAGCGATACGAATAGCTGTCTCTACTGAACCTGCTAAAGAAAATTACCTTAACACTTATGGTGTCATTTTGAGAAAAAATAAACGAGTTTCTGAGGCGGTTCGTGCTTACGAGTTAGTCATCAATATTCAGCCAGATTTTGCAGATGCCTATTACAACTGCGGTAATGCTCTGAACGAACTTGATCGTAAGCGTGAAGCTGTGGAGAGATTCAAGCGTTGTCTTGAAATTGATCCCAAGCATGCTTCAGCTCATCACAATTGTGCCAATTCTTTGCGCGATTTGAAAGAGGTTGATGAGGCACTTATTCATTACTCACAGTCCTCAGATTTGCAATATCAGAATCCCGATATGCATTGCAATTGGGGTTTAGCCTGGCAACTAAAGGAGCGTTGGGATAGTGCAATTGAGCAATTCCAGATTGCTATTAGCCAGAAGAGTGATCATGCTCCCTCTCACATCAACCTTGGCAGTGCTTTTGCGGTTAAAGAGCGCTTTGATGAGGCTTGCAACGCTCTTCGTCGTGGAGTTTCTCTTGATGACAGCTGTAATGACGCTAAATTCAATTTAGGATTAACGCTTCTGACAATTGGAGAATTTCAAGAGGGGTGGCATTTCTACGACACTCGTTTAAACTTGCCCGACAAAGTTCGTTCTCCGGTGAGTGCGCCGATGTGGGACGGAAAAATAGATAGTATTGCAGGACAAACATTATTAGTTTGGGCCGAACAGGGCTTTGGTGACAATATTCAGTTTGTGCGATATATCCAAATTTTGATTGAGGCTGGCGTAAAGGTCACTTTGTCAACCCGAAAACCGCTAATGCGACTTTTCAAGGAGTGTTTGCATCCTCATAATCCAGTTATCGTTGAGCATAAATCAGCTGATCTTCAGCATTTTCAGCATCATATAGCGCTGCTTAGTCTTCCTAGAATTTGTGGTACAACCCGAGATACAATTCCGATGATGCCGGGATTTCTTCAGCGTCCGGCTCATATCCCCGAACATCTGCGCATTCAACGTCAACCATTTGCCTTGCATATTGGTTTTGTATGGGCTTCTGGTGTCGATAATAAGGATATGTATGCAGATAAGTCTATGGACCTAGAGCCTTTTATTCGTCTTTTTGATTCCTGGCGCGAAGAGCGATTGGTAGTTCTCCACTCGTTGCAGGTTGGTTCTGATTCAGCGCAGCTAGATCCATGGCGTCAGAAACGAGGTGTTGTTGATCATGCCGAGCATCTCGATGATTTCTATGACACAGCCTGTGTCATCAGTCAGTTGGATCTTGTGATCAGTGTTGATACAGCGGTCGCCCATCTTGCTGGAGCTTTGGATGTTCCCGTTTGGACAATGCTTCAGCACAATGCAGATTTTCGCTGGATGCGCGGTCGTTCTGACAGCCCCTGGTACCGATCCATGACCCTGATCCGTCAACGTAAGCTTGCCGACTGGGATAGTGTGTTGGAACAAGTGCAGAGCCATTTGGACTTATTGCTGGGTCCTGCAGTAGCTGAGGTTTAACCAGAGTGAAAAGTGTTTCTTATAATTTACATCCTTTCGTAGATGATTTGGGCCGATGGAGATGGCCAGATCCTGATTGCGAGTGTGTCCGAATGATGCGTCGAGCTGGCAGGTTTCGGGTCGTGTTGAAAACTTGGCTCGAACAACAGATCGAGGCGTTAGTAGACCTTCCTGAGGACTTCATACAGCAGGCTGGGAGTTTAGAAGTTATTCGAGAGGAACGCATTCGTCGTTTCCGCGACGCGGCATTTAGCCTTCACGTTGAGGAGCACTTCAGTCGAACCAAGCGCGACAGAGACAGAATTATTTATTCGATGTTGCGATGCAACAGCCGCCCCCGCCTTGAAGAGCTGTCGTTGGCTATCCGAGAAGGAGATTTGGATTTCGCCGCCGCAGCCATCCGCTTTTCTGAAGGTCCTGAAAGTGCTCAAGGTGGAAGGATTGGTCCTGTTCCTCCCGACGCAGGTCACCCAGAGCTTGCTGAGAGGCTCGCTAAAGCCAATGAAGGAGATCTGATAGGACCATTCCCAATCGGTGACGTGCACGTGCTGCTCCGCCTTGACACCCGCATTACTACTCGCCTGGACGAAGCACTTCAGAGCCAGTTGTTGCAAGAATTGTACGACGCTTGGCTAGACCGTCAGTTGGCTCTTCTCGAAGTGGGTGACGGCATCGAGCCACCCGAGTACATTCCTGCTCTATGACTACTTCTTTGTCTTCTAGGTTGAGGTTGCTGCTGGAGTCAGCTCCTCTCAGGAACGTTGATCCTCAAATTCTTTCTGAGAAGGAAGATGCGGTATTGGCTTGGCAGCTGGACGTCGGTCAAGAGCTAGCTGCTGAAAACATCCCCTTCGCGTATGTGGTGCTGGTTGTGGAGGGGACTCTGCGTGTCAGCGGTCGTGACGCCTTGGGGAATCCATTCACTCTGAGACGGGTCCATGCCGGTGAATGGTGGGGTCTCTGGAGTGCGCTGATAGGTACCTCAGCTGCCACCTGCCGAACTACCGAAGCTACCAAGCTTTTAGCTGTACCCGTAGAGCTTTGGCAGAGCTGGTTTGTCCAATCGCCTGATCTCGTTGAGTGGCTCGAAGTGCATCCTCAGCGTGAGGATCTTTATGTGGCGCTGCGTCCTCTCCTTACGTCTTCTCCTCGCCAAGATCGCACCTTTCTTGATGCAATCGATGGCCTGCAGTCTTCGTTGCGCACTTTCCAGCTCAGAAATGAAGATGATTTCAATAGATTCGATAAGTCTGATGTGGATACCAGCTGGTTCTTACCTTCGATTAATCACCTACTACCTGATTTAGAACCTTACGGATTAGAAGGCCTATCGCGACCAACGATCAAGCGTGCTTTGGAAAGTTCTCGACATGGTTTGCGCCTTGTCGGATATCCCAGGGAAGTGCTGCAGCAATTGTTTGAGCCACAGTTATCTGCCGATATTGAGCTCAATGAGCCTGATCAGGTGCAGGGCGATGCTGTTGTGGAGGAACTGCCTGATTGGCAGAATCCTGATGGCGAGAAACTTCTCGCTTCTGCCTTAAGCCAGGAGCAAGGTCGTTCTTCCCGCGATGAAATTGGTATTCATGTGAAACCGATTTTCGGTCACAGTGGCGTGGAGCAGGGCTTGGCATTGCTTCAGATGATATGTGAAACCCTACGCCTACCTTTTCGCCGGGATGTGGTTGATCGCATGCTCAAAGCGATGGTGGGCTCAAAGCCAGTTCCAACTTTAGAGAACCTCGGTCAAATTGCTGATGGCCTTGGCTTAAATGCAGTGTTGATGCAATTGCCCTCGGCGCATCTGAGTAGGTTGTCATTGCCTGCTGTACTTGAGCTTCAGCATCAGCAGTGTCTGCTTTTAGTTACAGGTGCAAGTAATGGACGGTTGAGAGTGATTGATCCCTGCGAGGGGGAAAGATGGATTGACTTGCATCTACTGGAAGAAGAACAGTCGGTCTCTCGCTCTGTTACTTTCAGCCGTCGACCGACCACTCCTACTAAGCGTTTTGATATAAGTTATTTCTTCCCATTTCTGCAACGCTACCGCCGATCTTTGGTGCTGGTTTTTGTTGCCTCCTTCTTTATTCAGATTTTTTCGCTAGCCCAGCCGCTGATCATTCAGCAAATCATTGACAAGGTTATTGGTCAGCAGAATTTCAACACACTTTATTTCCTAGGGGTCCTTCTCATAGGTTGTAGTATTATTTCAAATGTCCTCAATCTAATTCGTACGTTTTTGTTTACGGATACGACAAATCGAATTGATATTGCGACTTCTGGGAATATTTTAACTCATCTTTTTAAGTTGCCACTTGGTTATTTTGATCGCCGCCCGGTTGGTGAAATTTCTACTAGATTGCAAGAGTTGGGCAGTATCAGATCATTTTTAACGGGTACTGCCCTAACGCTGATTCTGGATGTCATTTTTGGGATTATATATTTATTTGTACTGATATCTTACAGCGGCTTGTTGACGGCAGTGTCTTTGTCGGTTGTGCCTTTGTATTTAGCCTTAGTGTTTATTGTCTCACCCATCATCAAGCGTCAACTTCGTGTGGCAGCTGAAGCTAATGCTGAAGCCAGTGCCTTGATGGTTGAGTCTTTGACAGGTATCCAGACAGTCAAAGCTCAGCACGCAGAGACAACACTTAGATGGCGTTGGCAGCAGAGATACGCCCGCTTTATTTCATCCAATTTCCGTTCAGCGCTAATTGGAGCGACCTCTGGATCTATAGGAAGCTTTTTCAATGAAATAGGTGGATTAGCCGTTCTTTGGGTCGGGGCTTACCTTGTTCTTGAAGGTCAATTGACCGTTGGTCAGCTCATTGCCTTTCGCATCATTAGCGGCAATGTTGTTGGGCCGATTATCCGATTGGCGGGAACTTGGCAATCAATTCAATCTCTACAGATCTCTGTTGAACGTTTGGCTGATGTGGTGGACGCCCCGACAGAGCAGCCTGAAGATGCCCATCCCATTGCACTTCCCCCAATACAAGGCAAGGTTGAGTTCGACAATGTCAGCTTTCGCTTCAATCCTCATGCTGCTCCAGTCGTAAAATCTGTAAGTTTTTGCATTGATCCAGGCAAATTCATAGGCATCGTTGGGCAAAGTGGAAGCGGAAAGAGCACTATTATGAAATTGCTGCCTCGTTTATATAACCTTGAAGATGGTATTATTAAAATTGATGATTACGATATTCAGAAAGTTGACCTTGATTCTTTAAGGCAACAAATAGGTATAGTTCCTCAGGATTCAATGCTATTTGACGGAAGCATTCGCGATAATATTGCTATGAATGCCCCAGATGCTTCTGATGAAGATGTAATTCACGCAGCTCGAGTAGCTTGCGCCCATGCCTTCATCATGGATTTGCCTCAGGGCTATGGATCCAGCGTTGGAGAGCGTGGTGCAGCTCTTAGTGGTGGTCAGCGTCAGCGCATTGCGATAGCAAGAGCTATTCTCAGTCGTCCAAGAATGTTGATTCTGGACGAAGCAACAAGTGCGCTTGATTATCTGACTGAACGTACTGTTTGTGAAAACCTTCGTCGTGAATTGTCAAGTGATACGGTATTCTTCATCACCCATAGGCTTGCCACGATTAGATCAGCTGACTCTATTATGCTCATGGAAAATGGCCTTCTCCAAGAAGTGGGTACACATCAACAACTTTTAGCCCGCAAAGGTCTCTATTACGCCCTATATCGTCAGCAAGATGCCTCCATTAACTGAATCTCAGTTGGACCGACCGGCTACTAAAACCTCAATCTTGCAGCGTCTCCTAGGAGCACGCCTTTCTCAAAGGCGAAGGGTCTTTTTTGATTCACCTGGTCTCCTTGAGCAAAGCCAGCATTGGGGTGGATTGGTCATCTGGACTGTTGCGGCCGGAACCACAGCAGGCTTGCTCTGGGCATTTTTCGGTCGCGTTGACCAAACCGTTGTAGCTAATGGGACGCTTCAGCCACAGAGCGGAAAAATGATTGTTAGTTCACCAGTTGGTGGCATCGTGCGGGAGCTACTTGTCCAGGATGGTGAGGTAGTGAGCGAGGGTAAGGTTTTAATGGTCGTAGAGAGTGAAGCAACCAAAGCTCGCCTGCAATCTACACAGAAGCAGTTGGCTTTAGTTCGATATGAAAATCAGCTTTTTAATTTGCTATTGGATCAATCAGGATTTTTTGATTTAAGTACTCTTCCTGTACCACCTGAATCAATAAGATCGGAAGATCGGACACGCTCTGTTCAGCTCACAGTACAGGAAACAGCTGCTCGATTGGCATTGTTGGAAACGAGGCTTGCGTCTCAGAAAAGAACACTGTTGCTAAGGAAAGAGTTAGTAGATTCCTTGCGACCAGTATATGAAAGTGGTGGTATTGCTAAATTTAATTATCTAAATTCAGTCGATGAGCTTCAGCGACTAGAATCTCAAATTGTCGAAACAGTTCAGCAATTAACTGCAACGAAGGGACAGGCTGCTCGTCAAGTAACGGCTAATTCAAGGCAGATCTTGTCATTTGAGGCACAGCTTGTGGGACTTCAGGAGCAGCAACGTAATCTAACCTTGAAAGCCTCAGAACCTGGGGAAGTCTTCAACCTTTCAGTTAGTCCCGGAAGTGTGATTAGTAGCGGAGCTGAAGTGATGCGAATTATTCCTGAGGGTGGTGCTTTGAAGGCTATGGTTTTTTTACCCAATAGCGAATTAGGTTTTATTAAGGATGGAATGGATGTCAAGTTGGCTGTTTCTTCGTTTCCGCCGGGTGAATATGGATACCTGAAAGGCACGGTCAAAAGTATTGGTGCGGACGCTTTTGAAAGTACCGATCAGCAGTCCGCTGATCGCCAGCGTGCTAATACCTTTCCAATGACGATCGAGTTCACAGACAATCAGGATAAAGTTGCCATTTTGGATCGTCTTGTCCCAGGTATGCAAGTGTCGGCCAATATCATTGTTCGACAGAGACCTGTGATCACCCTGCTTACTGATGTATTTACGAAGGGATCAGAAAGTCTTCAAAACAGTCGCTAAGATGAAACTTTGATTTACTTACAACTACATACCGCGTTCGCCCGGTTGTCGTTTGAGGATCAAGTATTTTTTTGGGTACTCTGAATCCTCTCTTTGTCCACTTATGGTGGTTTGCGTTGTGTAGTTATTTCAGATGTTCGTAACAGGTTGTCATCGCTCCGGTACGTCTCTGTTGGCGTCCTTGATGCATGGTCTGGTTACAGGCCAGGATCCAAGGCAGCGCTGTGGTGACTTGGCGCTGCAATTGGAGAATCCACTGGGATTTTTTGAAAGCGAACGTTTGGTGATGCTTAATGATGGTCTCTTAGATGCTTTGGGATGCCAGTGGGATCGGCCTCCACTTCTCCCGGTTAGATGGGACTGTTCCCCCTTATTTGATTCGCTTCAAGACCAGCGCAGCAGGATTGCCTCTTATGCCCTTGAGAGTGCTTGGGTCGATAAGGATCCTCGCCTTTGCATCACCTATCCCGCTTATCTGCATATTCTTCTGCGTCGTATACCCCTTTTAGTGGCCTTGCGTGAACCATTGTCAGTTGCTATTTCATTACATGCGCGTAATGGTTTCAGCTTCAATAGTGGATTGGTGTTGTGGTGGATTTACAATTATCATATTGCTTCACAACTTTGTTCCACGGACTTGTTAGTCCCTTACAGCGCTTTGCTGATGATGGATGAACACGGCCTTCAAAAACTTTTCGGCCCATTTCTCGAGTTTCATAATCATCAGAGGCCATCTATAGACCTGGCTCAGGATTTGATAGCATCGTTCCTTAAGCCAGAATACAATCGTTCCTCTGGTCCTCTCAATTCTGGTGATCGTGCTCGTCTAAATCCAAACCTTCTAAATATTTGCCAAAGTGCCCACGAAGCTATTATTCAATCTAGTGATAAGTTAGCAAGTTTTCAAGAACATTTTAGCTCTCTGCCGCGACCAGTCCTTGAATGCTCGGTTCAAAACCAACTCTCGCCAGAGACTCAGGCCAGTTTGCTTAAAAACCGTTTGTATTTAAAGGAGTCTGAGATGCGTAATATTAGCTCATCCTTAGAGAAACGAAATCAAGATTGTTTACTACTTGAGGCTAAGTTAAGGGATCTCAAGAATTCCCGAAGCTGGAAGATTACTGCACCTTTGCGTAGCCTTGGTGACTTCTTCCGCTCTACACCTGATTGAACTAATCGTTTTGGCTATGCATGTATGGACATCTTAAATTTTTCTTCATAAAAAATGATATTGATTGCTACTTGTTTTGATATTAGATATTTGCTGTAAGGTTCTGTCTATTAATCGCTTTCTCGGAAAATATAACTTCTATCTGTTGTAATGCTTCTATTTAAGCCTTATATGGCCGCTTATATTTCTGTGCCGATGCTCTTTGGGAGTCAATGTTCTCTTATTAGTGGTATTGTTTGAGTAAATAATTCAAATTGAAATGGCATAACTAGCGAATAACTTTTATCTATTTTGACTGGATATTAAGTTCCGTTAGCTGTAGTCTGCTATATGTTTATATTCTTTCCAGTAATGCGCAACTGTGCTTGTAAGTACCCTCATTTCTAAATTATATGTGTTGATATAATCATGT
>MDTD01029047.1_pt1 | contig 18421 bp, 14 predicted proteins | sample 811221 | NCBI WGS metagenome assembly MDTD01 (sample SAMN05326646, study PRJNA326480) | marine metagenome | isolation source: seawater | place: Pacific Ocean: South West | collected 2011 | reverse complement strand
TACATATTATTCCCACTCAATAGTTGCACAAAACACCACCTCTGAAACCCCTGCTATGACTGTGTTTCCGAGTGATTTTTTTGTGTTTTGCCACTTTGTCAAACTTTGACAACTAATCATTTTATTATTTTATTCTTGAAATGAAATTTTTAATAAACATTTCTTCCTCATTAGAAACAAATCCAGCACTCCAGTGGGGTGTAAATAAAAAAGGGGTATCATTAAATTCATAATGAACAATTACTCTTCTGTTTCTACTATCATTTTCACAATTTAGAGTCTCTATATGTTTTAAGTTATAAATTTTTGCAAAATAATCTGAATAAGTAGTTCCTGTTGCGATTATCACTTTGGGATTGTGAAAATTAATTAAATCTATATTTTGTTCTTTACAAAAGTTGAAATGGGGACAATTCTTAAATTTATATCCAAATCTTTCACTGAAAGTTTCACCTTTAAGTGGGTCTTCACCAACTTGTGCAGAACTCCAAAAAAAGAATTCAGATAAAGTAACTTTATCTGTTTTTAAATAATCTTTACAATATTTTGACCATCTAACAGCAGACCTTCCTTTGCCAAACTCATCATGAAAATCAAATTCATGAGACTCTTCAGTTGGGAGATTCTTGCCATAATCCCAATCTCTTGGACTCTCTCCGGGATTTAGACCAATAACGATTGCATCAGAATACTTAAAATCTTTGCTGAGAGGACAATTAAATAAGAAATGATGAGATTTTAAGAGTTCGGTATGATTTTTTGCATATTCTCTAATTTTTTTTAAGTTATTACTTAAATTCATGAACTCATTCCCACTCAATAGTAGCAGGTGGTTTAGAGGTTATGTCATAGACAACTCTGCTTATGCCATTTATTTCATTAACAATTCTTGTTGATACATGCTCTATAAACTCATGTGGCAAAGCTGTAGCTTTTGCTGTCATGAAGTCAGAAGTGTTTACTGATCTTAAACCAATAACGTCTGCATAAACTCTATTATCGCCTACTACACCAACAGATTTAATTGGCAAATAAAAGGCGTAAGCTTGGCTTGCAGTATAATACAGATCTTGTTTTTTGAGTTCTGACAAAAAAATATGGTCTGCTTCTCTTAATCTTTCCAGCCTCTCATGATTAACTTCGCCAATTATCCTGATACCAAGACCGGGCCCAGGAAATGGATGTCTTTCCACGATTTCATACGGCAAGCCAATTGCTTTACCTATCTTTCTTACCTCATCTTTAAATAGCATTCTAAATGGTTCAAGCAGATTTAGATTCATTCTTTCAGGCAAACCACCAACATTATGATGAGATTTAATAACTTTTGCTTTAGTTTTTGAGTTGCCAGCAGATTCAATAACGTCTGGATAGATGGTACCTTGAGCCAACCAAGTTATATTCTGGAGTTTTTTACATTTACTCTCAAACACCTCAATAAAGGTCTTACCAATTATCTTTCTTTTTGTTTCTGGTTCTGTTATTCCTGAAAGTTTTGTCAAAAAGGTGTCTTGGGCATTCACTAAATTTACAGTTAAGCCAATTTTTTCTTTTAGGCTTTGAACTACATTATTTGCTTCGTTTTTCCTTAAAAGCCCATGATCTACCATTACACAAATTAATTTATCTCCAAGAATCTTATGGAGTACAGCAGCAAGAACAGTGGAGTCCACGCCCCCACTTAAAGCAAGCAGCACTTTATCATCCTTTATTTCATTGCAAACAAATCCATCAATTTGTTTGAGAATATCTGAGGCATCCCAGTTTTGTTCAACACCACAAATATCAACAAAGTTTTTAATTATTTCTTTGCCATATTTTGTATGAGTTACTTCTGGATGAAATTGCAGACCATAATATTTTTTTTCTTGGTTTTGAAAAGCAGCTATTGGTGAATTAGCGCTTGATGCTAAAATTTCATATCCTTGGGGCAAACAATCAACTTTATCTCCATGAGACATCCAAACATCAAATGATGCATTTATATTTTTAAAGATTTTTGACTCGGATATTAAATTTAGTTCAGCATGTCCAAATTCTTTTTTTCCTTCATTTATTATTTTGCCACCCTCTTGGAAAGATAAAACTTGCATGCCATAACAAATGCCCAAAATTGGTTTTTTTGTATTAAGAATATCTTTATGGATATTTGGGTTACCCTCAATATTAGAAGACTCTGGGCCACCAGATAAAATAAAACCTTCAACTTCATTAAGACTATTTAATTCATCCCATGGGCAAACTTCTGAATAAACGCACAGTTCTCTTAACCGTCTTGCAATTAATTGAGTATATTGAGATCCAAAATCTACAACTAAGATTTTTTTCATTAATCAGCTCTATAGTTTGGTGCTTCTTTGGTAATGCTGACGTCATGCACATGACTTTCTATCACACCTGATCTAGTAATTTTTTGAAATTGCACTTTTGTCTTTAATTCATCGATATTTGCTGATCCTGTGTAACCCATTCCCTGTCTAAGACCTCCTTCGAGCTGAAAGACAACATCCTTTAACCAACCTCTGAATGGTACGCGTCCTTCGATACCTTCTGGTACTAGCTTATCAGTATCAATATCTTCGCCTTGCATATATCTATTTGCATCAGTTCTTTTTGACATTGCACTTAATGAGCCCATGCCCCTGTAAGTTTTAAAACTTCTGCCTTGAAACAGCTCTACTTCCCCTGGTGCTTCTTCTGTACCAGCAAAAACACTACCCAACATTACTGAGTCTGCTCCAGCACCGATAGCTTTCACGATGTCACCTGAAAATCTTACACCGCCATCAGATATAACAGGTACATCGCCTGCAACCTTCACTACGTCCAATACCGCAGAAAGTTGAGGCACACCTACCCCAGCTATTATTCTAGTAGTACATATTGATCCCGGACCAACGCCTACTTTTATTGCATCTGCACCTGATTTTATCAACGCTTTTGCCCCCTCAGCCGTAGCTACATTGCCAGCAACAATATCTATTTTTGGGAACTCATTTTTTACTGTTTTTATTGCTTCAAGAACACCTTTAGAGTCTCCATGTGCACTATCTAGAACAAAAACATCAACACCAGCTTCAAAAAGCTTTAAGGTTCTATCTAATAAATCTTTACTTACCCCAATAGCAGCACCAACTATTAGTCGACCCTCTGTATCTCTTGAAGCAAGTGGATGATCAATTGATTTCTCAATATCTTTCATTGTTATAAGGCCCACTAATTTTTGCTTATCATTTAGAACAAGAACTTTTTCTATTCTATGTTTATACATTAGAGATTTAACAAGTTCTTGTCCCTCCCCCTCTTGCACAGTGATTAATTTTTCTCTGGGAGTCATTATTTCAGACACAGTTTGTTCCATGTTTTTTGCGTATCTAAAATCTCTGCCTGTAACGATTCCTTTTAATTCGTCATCATCTACAACAGGCATTCCTGAAATATTCAATTCTGATGTCAGTTGCTTCAATTCTTCGATTGTATTTGTAGATTTAATGCTTATAGGATCTCTAACTATCCCACTTTCAAACTTTTTTACCTGTCTTACTTGAAGGGCTTGCTCCTCAACTGAGTTATTTTTATGGATTATGCCTATACCTCCCAGTGAAGCTATGGCTATAGCCATCTTAGATTCTGTAACTGTATCCATTGCTGCAGAACAAAATGGAAGATTAAGATCGATATTTTTTGTAAATTTTGTCTTAAGTGAAACTTCTTTAGGCAGAATTTCAGAATGCATTGGTAGAATCAATACATCATCAAAAGTAAGTGCTTCTTTGTTTACCTTTTCCATAATATAGTATATATCAACTCAATTATTGATTCCAACATGCTTGAAATAACCGATATTTCAATTTTTTTTGCCGCTTTTCTTGGTTCCATAATTACAAGTTTTCTTTTACACGAATACGATAATTATGGTTCTAGCGAGACAACTTTTAAACTTCGATCAAAATGCGATCACTGCAATAATGATCTTAAAGTAAAGAACTTAATACCAATTTTTTCTTATATTTTTCAAAATGGAAAATCTGCATGTTGTAAAAAAAAGCTAAGCCCTAAATATCCAATTTTAGAAGCTTCTGGAGCATTATTATTTGCTTTAGCAGCACTTGCTGGTGAATTATTCACATTTGGCTTATTAATACCTGTGCTTTTCTTGATCATATTTATTGACGAAAAATTTCAAGAAATCCCTTTAAGTTGGAATTTTTTTGTACTTATATGGTGCTTAATTAACGGAAATTTTCAGGACAATTTAGTATTTGCATTTATATTGCTTGGCATACTTTTAATAATTTATTTCGGATACCTTTTTATTCGCAATCAAGAAGGTTTTGGATTGGGAGATATAATTCTTATATTTTCATCTGGCTTATATCTAGGTTTCCCAAATACTATCTACTTAATAACAATTAGTTCTTCATTATTAATTTTGAAAATTATAGTTTCTCAAAAGTATAAAGATAAACATGCATTTGGTTCTTGGATTTCTGGGGTCTTTATGGTGATTATCTTATTCCTAGAATCTTATGAGTCTGTAAACTCAATTTCCATTTAGGGTTCTGCATACAATATTTTATAGATTTTGACACATTGTCCTCATAATCATAAGAATCTAGCGGTTGTATGTAATGATTTTCAAAATTAAATTCTTGAAAATCGTCAGGATTAAGATTCTTTTGAGGGAATACAATTTTTACCTCACCTCCAGAGGTTTGCCTTATCGTAGTATTTGCTTTTGGGCTCATACAGATCCAGTCAATGCCAGCAGGTGCCAATAAAGTTCCGTTTGTCTCAATTGCGATGTAGATTTGTTCTTCTTTAAGTGCATTTATTAATGATTCATTTACCTGAAGAAGTGGTTCTCCACCTGTCAAAACAACCCTTAAATTTTCATCCTCAGATACCCAAAGGGATTTTATTTTTTTAATTAAATTCTCTGCTGTATAAATCCCACCATTAACACCATCTGTGCCGTAAAAATCTGTATCGCAAAAAGTGCAAATTGCTGAAGCACGATTCTTTTCCTTTCCGCTCCATAAATTGCAACCTGAAAATCTTACAAATACAAAATCTTTACCAGTATTCTTTCCCTCACCTTGTTGTGTAAAAAATATTTCTTTAATTCTATATTTCATTTCAATGGGTCTTGAATATTATTTTGTTCAAAAGCGGACTTTCTTTCAAGACATGATCCACATCTTAAGCAAGGTTGCTCATCTCCAACATAACAAGTCCAAGTTTTTGAAAAATCAATTTTCATTCTTACACCTTCTGCAACAATATCAGTTTTTGAGTAATTCATGAACGGAGCTTCAAAATTAATTTCATGATAATCACAAATTCTTAAAACATTGGCTAATCTTTCGATAAATTCTGGCCTGCAATCAGGATAGATTTCATGATCACCAGCATGAGCACCATACCATAACGTACTAAGATTATTTTTGATTGCCAGAGATGCGGCAACTGAAACCATAATCATATTTCTGTTGGGTACAACTGTTTTTTTCATTTGTTCTTTATCATAGTTGCCCTCAGGAATTTCTTCTTTACCGACCAATGCTGATCCTGAAAAAATTGTTTCTAAATCTAAATCAACAATTTCATGTTTAATCTTAAGTTCATTACATACAGTGCTTGCAACTTGAATTTCTTTCTTATGTTTTTGACCATAATTAAAAGTTATTGCCTGGATTCGATCGAAGTCTTGTATTGCTTTATTCAGAAGAGTGTATGAATCAAGGCCACCTGAATAGACAACAAGGACACTTTTCATTTACAAGAGATCTGTTTTGGCAGCGCAGATGAAATCATTTTTATGTAACCCTTCTATTTTGTGTGACCACCAATAAACTTCTACCTTGCCATATTCTAAAATTATTTTTGGGTGATGATCTTCAAGTTCAGCTAGTTCAGCTACTTTTTGAGCGAAACTTGAAGCATCTTTATAGGATCTGAAAGTAAAAGCTTTAAATAGGTGATCAACACCAGAATTATTAATAATTCTCCAGCCTGTAAGTTCTTTTAGAAAATCTTGCTTCTCAATATCTGTTACTTTTGGAGCATCCATCCTACAAGCTTCACATTTGCTTTCTTTTAGGCTCATCAGAAATAGGGTTTTATAAGGTTTTTAGGATCTAAAAGGCTCTCTAGTTCTTTTTTCTCAATTGTTGTCATTTCAGCTGCAACATCAATAATTGCTCTTTTTTCTTTATAAGCAACTTTGGCAATTTCTGAAGCTTTTTTGTAACCAATTATTGGATTTAATGCTGTTACTAAAATAGGATTTCTACTCAAATTTTCAGAAACGCTTTTTTTATTTACCTTAAAAGAACGTATACATTTTTTAGCTAATAAAGGCATACAGTTACCAAGCAAGTTAATGCTTTTCAACAAGTTATATGCTATTACAGGCAACATTACATTTAATTGGAAATTGCCATTTTGCACTGCTACTGAGATTGTCAGATCATTGCCCAAAACATCAGCACAGGCCATAGAAACAGCTTCAGGTATTACCGGATTAACTTTACCAGGCATTATGCTACTGCCAGGCTGTAGAGCCTCTAATTCAATATCAGAGAGTCCTGTAAGCGGGCCACTATTCATCCATCTTAAATCATTACAAATCTTCATTAGAACGAGGGATAAGTTTTTTAGTGAACTTGATAATTCTGCAGCATTATCTTGCGAACTTATGCCTGAGAAGAAATTTGACGTAGGCTTAACTTTAAAACCGGAGCCTTTTTCTACTGCCTCACAAAAACTCTTGGCAAAATCACGATGAGAGTTAACTCCAGTACCTATAGCTGTACCACCTTGAGGCAATTCAAGCATTCTTTTATTGGCAACATTTAATGAATTTCTACAACTCTTCAGCTGTGCTGACCAACCTGATAGTTCTTGTGCAAAATCGATTGGCATAGCATCCATTAAGTGTGTTCTGCCTGTTTTAATGGTACCTTTGAGCTTCTTTGATTTTAAATCAACCTCATTTATGAGGGTGTTTAGACCTGGCAAAAGCAAGCAGTCCATGTCAAATAAAGCGCTTAGACAAATTGCTGTTGGAATTGTATCGTTTGAGCTTTGACTCATATTTACATCATCATTTGGGCAGATATTTGCACTAATTTTATTTGATGCGAGGTTTGCAATTACTTCATTTGCATTCATGTTTGTACTCGTACCTGATCCAGTTTGAAATACATCTATGGGAAAGTGTTCATCTACTTCACCATTCATTACCATCTTTGAACTTGATTTTATGGCATTGGTTTTTTTAACAGTTAAATAACCAAGCTCTTGATTAGCTACTGCGGCAGAATACTTAATCAGACCAAGGGCTTTGATAAACGATCGACCAAATGGAAATTTAAACTTTATCCCGCTAATTGGAAAATTTTCAATAGCTCTTTGTGTTTGAGCTCCCCAAAGTGCTTTTTTTGGCACTTTGACTTCTCCAAGGCTATCAGTTTCTGTTCTAAATGGTTGGTTTTTTTTCATATTAAAAATTATTATTAGATATATTATAAATCTAAATATGGCGATTAGAGATAAAATAGATATCAATAAAGGCAAACTTCCTTATCGAGGTAGAGGTCTTGAAAATTCTGTAAATATCGCAGCATGCTCTATAGAAGAACAGAGAAGATTTGGCTTAGAAAGATTAGCTGCTGCCTTTAGAATCTTTTCAAGAAGAGGTTTCGACTTAGGAGTAGCTGGGCATATTTCATTTAGAGATCCTGAATTTAAAGATCATTTCTGGTTGAATCCGCTTGGATATCACTTTAAACAAATGAAAGTATCAGATCTTGTTATGATGAGCCAAACAGGTGATTTGGTTTATGGGAGTGTAAGAGCTGGTGATGCAGCTTTTTGTATCCATTCAGAGATTTACAAAGCAAAGGAAAATGTCAATGCTATTGCTCATGCACACCCTATGTACGGTAAAACTTTTTCCACATTAGGAAAAATGCTTGATCCAATTTCTCAAGATTCATGCGCATTTTATGAAAGAACAGCAATTTTTGCAGATTATGATGGGGTTGCTAATGGTCCTGATGAAGGAATTAACATAGCTAAGGCCTTGGGAGATAAAGATTTTTGCATACTGCAAAATCACGGGATTCTAACCACTGGATCTATGGTGGATACAGCACTTTGGTATTTTCTTAACATGGAAGATGCTTGTAAATCACAATTGATAGCAGAAGCAGTAGGGAAGCCAAAAATTATTCCACATGATACAGCATGCTCAACAAGAGATTATGTTGCAAATGATCTGTCAGCATATGTTAGCCTTCAACCTACAATTGATGTGCTCTGGGAAGAAGAACCTGATTTACTAGACTAATTTATTACAGCTTGAACTTCGAGGTATTCTTCAATCCCAAAGACTCCATGCTCTCTGCCATTACCAGACATTTTAAAGCCTCCAAAAGGTGCAGGGTATTCTCCTCTAGAAGGACGGTTCACTATTACTTGACCCGCTCTAATCTTTTTTGCTATTGAGTGTCCTTTTTTTTCGTCAGAACATGAAATCATACTAGATAATCCGTAAGGAGTATCGTTCGCAATTTGAATTGCATGATCAATATCTTTGTAAGGAATTAAACAGATAACTGGACCAAATATCTCTTCTTGTGCAATAGACATGGAATTATCTACATTAGTAAAAACTGTGGGTTTTACAAAATAACCTTTACTCAATCCCTCTGGTCTTCCAATACCGCCACAGGCAAGCTTAGCACCCTCATCTAATCCTTTTTGAATTAAGTCTTGCACTTTAAGAAATTGGGTTTTATTTGAAATTGGGCCTAAAAATATATCCTCTGACATTGGATCACCTGTAATCATAGCCTCAGCTGAGGAAACTGCATGTTTTGTTGCTTCATCGATCATATTTTCAGGAACAAGCATTCTTGTTGGTGATGAACATGATTGGCCTGTATTAAAAAAACATTGTTTCATGCCCATGCTTACAGCTTCGCCAATATCCACATCATCTAAAATTATATTTGGCGATTTACCTCCTAACTCCAGAGAGATTCTTTTGATATTTTCGGCAGCTGTTTTTTGGATATCAATACCAGCTCTTGTCGAGCCCGTAAATGAAATCATCTCGAGACCTTCGTGCGCACTCATTGCTTTTCCCACTACAGCACCATAACCATGAATAAGATTAAACATTCCCTTCGGCATGCTTGTTTTGTCAACTACCTCAGCAAAAATTTGGGCTGCGCCAGGTGTAATTTCACTTGGTTTTAATACAAATGATGTGCCTGCTGCTATCGCTGAAGCGACTTTTGTACACATTTGATTAAGTGGCCAGTTCCATGGGGTAATCATACCTACCGGGCCAATAGGTAATTTATTAATAGTTATATTGTCATGCACCTCAGAAAATTTAAAAGAGTCAATAACTTTAAGTGTATTTACGAAGTGAATATATCCACTTGCAAATTGTGCACCTTTAGCTACTTTAATTGGAGCGCCCATTTCATCCGAAATTATTTGAGCAAATTCTTCCTTCCTTGAATGCATACCATCAATAATTTCCTGCAAAATAACCTTCTTCTGTTCTAAGGTTAAGTTGCTTGCTAATTCAAAAGAATTTACGGCAGCTTCTACAGCTGCATCAACATCTTTTTGATTGCCAGATATAACTGAACCAACACTTTCTTCAGTGGCTGGGTTGATTAGATCTATCTTGTCTTTCCCGTTGGGCTCAACAAAACTTCCATTTATATAAAACTTTTCAATATCCACTGTTCTATTTTAACTTTTGATTTGTGAGAAAACATCTATTGCATTCTTTCTTGACTCTTTAAGATCAACAATTGGCCTTGGATAATTATATTTTTCCGGTTCATTAGGCATATGAATCTCATTTAAACTACAGTTAGCTAATTCAGGTATCCATCTCTTAATGTACTTGCCTTGAGGATCAAATTTAATAGATTGGGTCTCAGGATTCATTATTCTGAAATATGGTGCTGCATCTGTCCCAGTAGATGCACTCCACTGCCACCCACCATTATTTGATGCAATATCACCATCAATAAGGTTTTCCATAAAGAATTTTTCCCCTTCTTGCCAATTAATTAAAAGGTTTTTACTTAAGAACATTGCAACTATCATTCTTGTGCGATTATGCATCCAACCTGTCTCAAGCATTTCACGTATACCTGCATCAACGATAGGAATTCCGGTTCTTCCCTCTTTCCAGCAGTTTAGAAAATCTTGATTTTTATTCCATGGAATATTTTTGGTGTAGTCGATAAAGGGCATACCCATCGAAACTTTTGGAAAGTTATAGATTATATGTCTATAAAACTCTCTCCATAAAATCTCTGAAACCCAATGTACTATGCCTTTATTTCCGTCATCTAATAGGCCTTTATTAAACTCTTTTGCCTTCACCAAACACCATTTTGAAGAGACAATTCCTGAATTTATATAGGGAGACAGTTTTGCAGTGGCATCAATAGCTGGAAAGTTTCTCTTAACCTTATATGTTGTGCCTTTATATTTAAGAAATTCGTTAATATATTCTTGTATATATTTTTCTCCAGCTGGCCATAAGCTCTCTTTCTCATGCTTAAATTCCTGCAAATATTTTGATAAGTCTGAAGATTCAATTACCATCGATTTTAGTTTCTTTGGCTCAGGGTAAATATCAAGTTGCGAATCTTCTAACTCAGCAAACCATTTTCTTTTAAAGGGACTATACACAGAGAAATTATTACCTGTGGTAGTCTTAAGTGTCCCAGGTTCATGTATAACCTGATCATGATAAGTAAACACACCAATATTCCTCTCCTTAAAAGATGTTTGAATATTTAAATCGCGTTTCAGCTCATTAATCGGGTATTCGCTATTAAAAAATAAATTTTTAATTTCATTTTTCTTGCAAAAATCATAAAGAATTATTTCAGCCTCATCATAATTCTCAGCTTCTAAAATTATCAAAGGAATATTTTTCTCCTCCAACTTTTCCTTTAGCTTTTCGAGACTTCTTATCCAGAAATTAATTTTTATTGATGCATCATTGTGATCCTGCCATTGTTTTCTAGTAATAATATATACGCCTATGACTTCAGTAGAGGAAACAGTAGCATTGTATAGAGCAGGATTATCTAATACACGCAGATCGTTTCTAAACCAACATAAAGACTTCATAATAAATTGAGTACTTTAGATTTAAGGGCTTCTCTCTCAGTAACAACAAATTCTTTTACATTTCCGTAAAATTTATTTTCTGAAAGATGTAATTGATTCATATCAAGCACTTTCAGAAGACCTTTTTCTTCGAATGATTTGAGTATCTCATGATGATGCTCAAGCTTTAGAGGACCCCTCAATTCAACAACATTAACAAAATAACCTCTGGTTATAATTTCCATAATCATACTAGAGCTATCGGCAGTAACGAAGATATGACTATGAGAATCTAACGCTGTAAGCAAGTCGTTAAAATCAGTATCTTCATGATCAAAATACTTATGATTCTTTCCCTTATTCTCTTTCAAGTTCGTCCAAGCAAAGTTTGGAGTTCTTCTTGAATTCATAAAGGTTGTATTAATATTTTTGAATTCGAATGCTAGTCTGTACCAATCTCTTTCGCCATAGTCATAACCACTACCGTCTCCACCCAATAAAACGAGACTTTCATTACTCATTTCAGCTCTATTAAGATAAGGTTTAAACTTTGTGGGTGGCATTTCTGTAACAATCACCTTAAAAACTTTACTGATATCTGTTTTTGTAGAAATAATGCCATGGAATTTTTTCATTATCCTGTACCTAGGTGTCCCAACATAAATAATCTTCGCGTTTGAAAGCTTTGCCAATAAATAGGCAGGGAATGTTGTCTTTCGGCCGGAAGAAATTACCAGATCAAATTTATGATCAGTCAAATTTGGATTTAATAATTTCAGAATCATCAGATATAGCTTTTCATAAATTAAAGTAATTGCCCTCTCTATGAACCCTGGAAAAACAATAATATCTTTATTTAATTTAAAAATATCTTTATCAATTTTATATTTTTCATCAATAATATTTCTTAGACCAATACACTGACTTAAATGGCCGGTTTTTTTATCTGCGACAATTGCTATTCTCATAACAATCCATTGGAAAATTTCACTGAATATCTGTCATGCTCGAGTCCGGAGATATCTACTGTACCACCAGCTTCCTTCACTAGACAAATGCCTGCGGCAAAGTCCCAAATATAAACACCCTTTTCGGCATAATAATCACATTTACCTGAGGCAACATAAGCACATGAGAGCGCAGCGCTTCCAAACATTCTTATTTTTTTCCATGCTTTTAAGTCATCTAAAAATTCATATGAACCTTCAATTGTTTCAGATGCTGGAAACCCAGTAGTTAAACTAGCTTTATTTTTTTGATCTATATTAGATACTTTTAGATTTTGCCCATTAAGTTTAGCACCTTGGCCTTTAATAGCCTCATAAAGCTCATCACTATTAAAATTAAAGATTACACCAATTAATGAATCTTCTGCATCCATTAAGGCTATGGAAACACAACACTGATCAAGACCTCTAAAATAATTTGCAGTGCCATCGATTGGATCAACAACCCATCTAAGATTTTCAGACATTTTTGATGAAAGCTCCTCGCCTTGCACACTTATATTAGAAACCTGCAATTCCTTTCGAATTAATTCTTCAGTTTTTCTATCAAGTTCTAATTTGATATCTCTACCAGTCTCACTTTCAACTTTTTTAGGTTCAACTTTTTGCTCGATAAGGTAATTTCCAGCTTTAATTGCTGTCTGTTTTGCTAATTCATTTAGACTAATTAAATCCATTTTTTTCAATTGCTCTCCAAGCATCTAAACACATTTTATCAAGCGTTTCTTTTGCTTCCCATTTTAAGATATCTTTTGCTCTTTTTGGGTCAGCATAACATACTGCAACATCACCAATTCTTCTCTCAGCAATAGTTATAGGAATTTTTATAGCATTTACTTTTTCGAATGTCTTTAAAAGTTTAAAAACGGAAACACTTTTACCAGTTCCCAAGTTGAATACATGAAAACCATTATTACTTTCTAAATATTTTATAGCTGAAAAATGTCCAGAAACTAAGTCATTTATATGTATATAATCCCTTTCTCCACTACCGTCTTTAGTAGTGTAATCGTCACCAAATACTTTAACTGCTTGGTCTAAATTTAGTGCAACTCTCAGAATTTTTGGCATTAAATTTGCTGATTTACTTTCAATATTATCAGATACTATTCTAGCTCTATGTACGCCTAAAGGATTGAAATAGCGCAAAGAAAGCACATCAATAATTCCTTCTTGTGCAGCTGCTTTATAGATTTCTTCAACAGCAATTTTTGTTTCTCCATATACTGACAATGCTTTTAAATCAGAAGATTCACTTAATGGCTGAGTATTTGCAGGGTCATAAACAGCTGCAGAGGATGAGAATATAATTTTTTTACATCCTGAACCATGCATGGCAAACAAAATGTTTTTTGAACTTTGAAAATTATTTTCCCAATATGTATTTGGATACAATTCTGATTCAGAAATACATTTGAGACCAGCGAAATGAGCAACTACGTCCGGCTTTAAATCTTTCAGGATTTTTTCTAAAAGATGCTTATCTGAGCTCAAATCAATTTCATAAAAACTAAAGTTTTCAGGGAAAGCCTGCTGTATTTTTTTGATAGTGCTTGGTTTAGAATTAGAAAAGTTATCTAATCCAGTAACCTTATATTTTTTCTGGAGAGCTTCATACACGAAACTCCCGCCAATATAACCAGCAGCGCCAGTTGCTAAAATTTTCATTCAGATTAGTCTGTTTTCTTATCAAACAATGAATTAATACTCACTGAAAAACCAACGTTTGCCATTGTGCCTTCCCTTTGAGATTGAGCCAAGTTTAAAGTAAAACCATAATCTTCATCTATATAGTTAATACCTAACGCTAAAGCTTCTTGATTCTCATAGAAGCCTAATCCACCAGAAAGACTCCAACCCTTAACATCCGGAAAAACCTTTGCTGACATAGCTGCACTCATTGCAAAACCCGCATTCATATCTACATGAAGCTCTTGAACATAATTTTGTAGACTTGATATTGCTTGAGTATTGCTGTCAATATTGCTTTTTAAGCTTTGAAAAGTGATGTCTTTTGCTTCAGCGCCATAAGCACTTGCATAGGTATCAAATGAAGATCCAATATCTCCTTCTGAAGGATCGGGATTAGGTACATTCGGCTCAGGATCTGCAATAGGAGAGGTATCCTCATTGCCCTCACCTGCAGGCCCAGAAGCATAAGTACCACCTTGATTGGTATCATCAGAACCGGAAGATGTGCTTGAATCATCCGAACCAGTGGATGAGTTTGCACCAGTTGGTACACCATTTGGGGGTGTTTGCCCTTCATAAATTGTGCCAGATACATATAGATCACCATCGACATGAGTATACCCAAGCCCGTTTCCTATGACTAAAATGCCACTTGCTAGGTTACCGGTCATTAAAGAATTGGATCCTGAACCAAGGCAAAAATAATTATTAATAGAACCAGTTAAACCACTACATGCTGATGTGCCTATAAAAATACTATCATTGCTTTCTGAAACAGAAGATCCTGCTTCATTTCCTAAAAAGATATTATTATCTCCTGCAATTTTGCTATAGCCTGCATGGTAGCCTAGTGCAACATTTGATGACCCTATAGTATTGCCATACAAAGCACCCATACCAATGGCTGAATTGTTGCTACCTTCTGAGTTGTAATAAAGTGCGGTTGAACCGATTGCATTGTTTCTTTCTCCAGTTGTATTAAATCTTAAAGAATTATTTCCTACAGCCGTATTTTTAAGCCCAACTGTATTGTTACGCATAGAGTTAAACCCCATAGCCATATTATCAGTACCGCTTGTAAGGTTTTGTAAAGCTCTATAGCCTAACGCTGTATTATAGTTACCAGTTACAGATCCACTCATGGAATTCATTCCAATAGCAATATTATAACTAGCATTACCATCGTGTAGTGCATGCCAGCCAATTGCTAAATTGTGATCACCTGTTGTATTTGTATATAGACTTTGAAAACCAATGGCAGTGTTATAGTAGCCTTCAGTATTATTTTTTAAAGCTTCATAACCTATGGCTAAGTTATGATAACCAGTTGAATTGTCCATAAGTGCCTGGTAGCCAATTGCAAGAATATCGGAATTTGTTGTATTTTCTGCTGCTCTATAACCTATAGCAATAGCTCCATATCCATCAGTTAGAGTTCTTAAAGTTTCACCACCAATACCAACGTTATAAAGACCAGTAGTATTGCCATACAAAGCATTTTTACCCACTGCAGTGTTATCTGTACCTGTAGTATTGTTATAAAGTGCTGAGGAACCAAAAGCAGAGTTGGAACCTCCAGTTGTAGTTTCTGCCAAGGCAGCATTTCCAAATGCTGCGTTATCATAAGCAGTAGTTGCGCTTTGTAAAGCACTTGAGCCAAATGCCGAGTTGTATCCACCAGATGTATTGCTTTGCAACGTATCAGGACCAAAAGCCGCATTAGACTCACCAGTTGTAAGATTTTCCATTGAATTTTGACCAACATATACGTTCCTAGAGCCATCAATAGTTACACCACTTCCTCCAGAAACAGATTGTGCAATATAAGTATCTATATCTGTCCCATTTATCCATAAACCATTGTTGATATAGGCACCGCCATTAGCAGCTAAAGTACCTGATAAATTTAAACTACCAGCAACTGCCAAAGCATTTAAAACAGAAACGGTGCCCTGAGTTTGACCTAAAGATAAATCTCCTGTCGTAAAGTCACCGTAAAGTAAATTTTTAACCGAGCCAGCTGCGTAACTAAAACTTGAGACATATAATTTACTATTTCCAGTTTCATCAGCTCCAGCTTCATATCCAATAAATACATTATTGTGTCCAGTGGCGCTTTTTCCTGCTCGATAGCCAAGAGCTAAGTTTCCAGACCCATCGACATTCATTCTTAGAGCATCGAAACCTAGAGCTGTATTACTGCTTGCTTTATTTCTAAAAAGGGCAGTATGGCCAATTGCGGTATTACCACTATTATCAGTCACAGCATTCAGTGCACCATTACCCAGAGCTGTATTACCATTTCCGGACGTAATAGATCCTAAGCTATTAAATCCAACTGCTGTGTTGCCATCTGCAGTAGTAGCTTGAGTCATACTATTAGCACCAATTGAAGTATTCTGGCGCAGCCCATTGTTGCCATCAAGAATTCCGCTTGGAAATAATTGGAATGAAGGGCCGAATGCGATGTTGCCTTCGCTATCAACATAAAGATAGTTTGCCCCTGATGAAGTAATGGGTGTACCATTCCAAGTTAAAGTCCCCCCACTATTTGCAAGCGTGCCACCATTTAAATCTAAATTTCCAGCAAGAGCTAGATTTGCTGCCATTAAAACGTTAGCGTTAAAGTTAGTCTGGCCATTAACAATTAGTGAGTCATCCATAGTAACGCCGGAGCTAAAAGTTGTTGCATTAGGAACGGTTCCTCCATCAAAAGAGCTTCCACCACCATTATCAGAACCAACAGCAACACCATTCCAAGTTAAAGTGCCATCCTCATTAGTGAGAGCTGTGCCGTCTATATAAAGTTCTCCAGCGACTGTTAAATTATTTAGGATGTTAACTGTGCCTCGAGCAGGATCGCTCCCAACTGGTCCAAGTCCAAGATTTAGTACTCCTGAACCAAAATCGCCATGAATTAAGGTACTTGTTGCACCATTACCGATATATAGCTGATTATCTCCAGCTATTAAACCACTGCCTGCATTATTTCCAATGAACACATTGCCATTACCATTTACCAAATTTGAACCTGCACCGCGACCAACTGCAACGTTGTTTGTACCGGTAGCACGTTGCAACGCGTAATAACCAATTGCAGTGTTGTAGTCTCCAGTTTGTAAGTCTTGTAAGGTTTTGTTTCCAAATGCCACATTACCATTACCTGAAGTCAAATTCTCAAGAGCATTATTTCCAAAAACAGTTGTATTTTCAGCATTTACATAACTACTAAGCACACCATCACCTATCCCCATATTGCTTTGAAGGTCTGCATAATTGAGAGTGAAAGAACCACCACCAGTTCCCGATCCAACAGCAACACCATCCCAGGTCAAGACACCATTTGAATTTCGAAGAGCTATACCATTAATGTACAAATCGCCAGTAACAGCAAAATCGTTTAAGGCAGAAACAATGCCAGTTACAGCTCCTAAAGATAGGTCGCCTGTAGAGAAGTCACCAAACAATAAAGTATCTGAGCCACTACTAATATAGAGCTTATTCGAGCCAGTCTCACTGTAACCAGCACGATAACCTAAGAAAACATTATTACTTCCTTCAGCGTTGAAACCAGCTTCAAAACCCATAGCAACATTCCGATTACCAGATAAATTGTTGTACATAGCGTAGCCACCTTGCACGGCATTCGCATTTCCTTGAACATTTTTTGATAGAGATCTGAATCCAATCGCTGAATTATTTCTACCAGTAGTATTTCGATACAAGCTTTGCATACCAACGGCAGTATTACCTGAAGCAGTGGTATTTGACCAGAGCGCTGTCTGACCAATAGCAGTATTATTACTACCACTAATATTATCTTTGAGTGCTGCTTGCCCTACTGCCGTATTGTTATTTCCAACTGTATTTGACAAAAGAGCATTCACTCCTTGTGCATTATTAAATGAACCAGAGGTATTAGAGTATAAGGACCTAAAACCTACAGCTGAATTACTATTACCAGAAATATTATTGTATAAACTGTTCATGCCAACAGCTGTGTTTTGTGATGCCGTAGTATTTTTAAATAAAGCAGCTTGTCCTATTGCAGTATTATTTTTTCCTGAGATGTTCTTGTTCAAGGCAGTCTGACCGATAGCTGTATTAAAGTTACCGACAGTATTTTCTTTCATAGCACCCTGTCCTACCGCAGTGTTGTTATTTCCCACAGTATTTTTGTATAAAGAATACGAACCTATGCCAATATTAGAAGAACCAGTTGTATTAGAGTAGAGAGCATTCAATCCAATGGCCGCATTATTTCCGCCAGTTGTGTTGCTATACAGAGCATTTGCGCCTTGGGCATTATTAGCGTTTCCAGTTGTATTAGAGTAAAGAGCATTAAAGCCTAATGCTGAGTTATTATTTCCAACGTTATTTCCTAAAACGTTCTGACCAAGACTGGTGTTTCCAGCAATGTCGGTATTGACTACACTGCTTACAGCATTAACTTCACTGGCATTAATGGCAATTGCTGTTTCGTTGGAGGTAATAGTTGATTCAACATCGTCAATATCTCCTAAGGATAATTTACCTGCGACGGTTAAATCGCTATTAAG
>MDTD01129401.1_pt1 | contig 18440 bp, 24 predicted proteins | sample 811221 | NCBI WGS metagenome assembly MDTD01 (sample SAMN05326646, study PRJNA326480) | marine metagenome | isolation source: seawater | place: Pacific Ocean: South West | collected 2011 | reverse complement strand
TCAGGTACAGGCATGAATATAGCGGCAAATAAACATAAAAAAATACGTGCAGCCGCATGTTACAGTATAAAATCTACCAAATTATCAAGAATGCATAATAATGCTAATATTATTACCTTAGGTTCAAGGTTGATATCCAGAAAAAATGCTTTATTGTTTATTAATACGTTTTTAAAAACAAAATTTGATGGAGGAAGACATCAAAGAAGAATAAATAAAATTTGAGGAAATTATGTCTAGTGAAAACAAATATTTAAATGATCAATACAAGGGATTCTTTGAAGACAGTTTGTCAAAAACCGATCCTGATCTTTATAAAGCTATCAGTGATGAATTAAGAAGACAACAGCAACATATTGAATTAATAGCTTCAGAAAATATAGTATCTCAAGCAGTACTTGAAGCTCAAGGTTCTGTTTTAACAAACAAATATGCGGAGGGATATCCGGGTAAAAGATATTATAATGGGTGTGAGCACGTCGATGTAGCTGAAAATTTGGCAATTGAAAGATTAAAAAAATTATTTAATTGTAAGTTTGCGAATGCGCAACCACACTCTGGCGCTCAAGCAAATGGTGCAGTATTTTTAGCTTTACTTAAACCCGGTGATACTTTTTTAGGAATGAGTCTTAACTCGGGTGGACATATTACACATGGATTAAAAATTTCTATGTCTGGTAAATGGTTTAATGCAATAGGATATGATGTTGATAAGGAGTCTGAATTAATAGATTATGATAATGTTGAAAAACTAGCTTTAGAGCATAAACCAAAATTGATTATTGCTGGTGGTAGTGCTTACTCAAGAGTAATTGACTTTAAAAGGTTTAGAGAGATAGCTGACAAAGTTGGTGCTTACTTAATGGTTGATATGGCTCACTTCTCTGGCCTTGTAGCTGGTAAAGGATATCCAAATCCATGTGATTATGCTCATGTGGTAACTTCAACAACTCATAAAGTTTTTAGAAGCGCAAGAGGTGGTATCATTTTAACAAACCATGAAGACCTATCAAAAAAATTTAATACTGCTGTATTTCCAGGATACCAGGGAGGACCATTGATGCATGTCATAGCTGCTAAGGCTGCAGGTTTTTTAGAAGCATTACGCCCAGACTTTCAAGTTTACATAAAGTCTGTTTTGTCAAATGCAAAAATTTTAGCAGAAACTTTAAAAAATAATGGCTTTAAAATATACTCTGGAGGAACAGATACACATTTAATGCTTGTTGACTTAAGGCCTTTTAACGTTAAGGGTAATTTAGCTTCAGAAAGTTTGTGTAGAGCTAATATTACATGCAACAAAAATGGAATCCCATTTGACTCAGAAAGTCCAATGGTAACATCTGGTATAAGATTAGGATCACAAGCAGCTACAACAAGAGGATTTGGTCTTAAAGAATTTGAAATGGTGGGACAACTTATTACAAAGGTAATTAAAGGTCTTTCTAAAAATCCTGAAGATAACAGTAAAATAGAAAAAGAGGTCAGAGACGAGGTAATTGAACTTTGTTCAAAATTTCCAATATATAAACATTTAGGATAAAAATTTTTTAATGATATGTCCAATTTGTAAAAAAGGAGAAACTTCTGTAGTTGATTCTAGACCTACAGAGGATGGTGCAGCAATTAGACGAAGAAGACTTTGTATATGTGGAGAGAGATTTACAACATTTGAAAGAGTACAAATAAGAGAGCTTATGGTAGTCAAAAAAAATGGTAGAAAATCTCCATTTGATAGAGATAAACTTTCTAAATCAATCTATATAGCTTTAAAAAAAAGACCGATTGATACAGATACTGTTGAGAAATTTATCACCAAAATATCAAGATCTTTAGAGGAACTTGGTCAAAATGAAATTAATTCTAATACAATAGGCACAATGGTTATGGAGGGACTTAAAGATTTAGATCCAGTTGCTTATGTAAGATTTGCTTCTGTATATAGAAATTTTAGAGAAGAAAAAGATTTTATTCAGTTTGTTGACAAAATAGATGTCTTCAAAAAAAGATAATATTTCTACAATAGATAATTATTTTATGAAACTTGCCTTAAGTATTGCAAGAGATAGTGATGGTTTAACAGGTGAAAACCCATCGGTTGGTTGTATTATAACCTCTAATAATGCATTGATATCATATGGTACTACAAGTTTTAACGGCAGACCCCATGCAGAGTATAATGCATTAAAAAAAATTAAAAAGTTGAACCAAAAAAAAACTGTGTACGTAACAATGGAACCGTGTACACATTTTGGCAAAACTCCTCCTTGTACAGATTTGATAATAAAATCTAAAATAGATAGATTGGTATACTCCGTTGAAGATGCTGATATTCGAACCAAAAATAAAGCTTTTAAAATACTTCGATCACATGGAATAAAAGTGAAAAGATCAGTCTTAAAAAAAAAAGTTAAAGAATTTTATAAAAGATATTTCTTTAGTAAAAAAAGATCTATGCCTTATGTGGTTGGAAAAATTGCATGTTCAAAAGATAAATTTATTATAAATAAAAAAGAAAAATATATTACTAATAAACATTCGCTGAATATATCTCATTTGTTGAGATATAGAAATCAAGGAATACTTGTAAGTTATAAGACAATTAATAATGATAATCCTTCTTTAGACTGTAGGATAAATGGTTTACAACAATTTTCTCCAAAAAGATTTATTTTAGATAGAAATCTCAAATCTAAAATAAACTCTAAAATTTTTAATGATAATTTAAAAAATAAAACTTACATTTTACATTCATCAAAAAATTTAAAAAAAAAAAATCAATTCCAAAAAAAAAAAATTAATCTTATAAGAATTAAAATTGATGACAATAACAACCTAAATCTTAAAGATGCTCTATCAAAAATATACAAAAAAAAAGTCAATAGTTTAATAGTTGAGGGTGGAAAAATTTTGACTAACAGTTTTTTATCAGATAATCTTTTTAATGAGTTTTATCTATTTCGTGGTTCTAAAAATCTCAATAAAGAAGGCTCAATAAATATAGCAAAAACACTAAAAAAACTTTCTATAAACTTTAAAAAGCGTGAATTTTTAGATACATATACCGAAAAAGATAAAATTATTAGATTTTTTAATTATGTTTAATGGAATTATTTACAACCAAGGAATTGTTCATAAATTAGATAGAAAAAAAAAGGGTCTAAATTTATATTTAAAATCAAATTTAAAAATATCAAAAAAAGATATTGGTTTATCAATAGCGTGCGACGGTGTCTGTCTCACATTAGTATCATTTAAAAATAATGTAAGTGAATTCTATTTATCTAATGAAACTTTAAAAAGATCCAAATTTTATAACATAAAAGTAAGAGATAAAATTAATATGGAATTACCTATGAAGTTTGGTCAAAAAATTTCTGGTCATATATGTCAAGGACATGTAGATACAACTGCTAAAGTTATAAATATAATAAATAATGGTAATTCAAAAGTTTACCATTTTAAGATTCCTGGCAAATTTAAGAAAGATTTAATAAATAAAGCCTCAATATTAATTAATGGTGTCTCTTTAACAATATCTAAAATAGTAAGTAATAGTTTTCAAATTTGGGTTATACCACATACGCTAAAACTTACTAATCTGATAGATTTAAAAAAAAAGGATTTGGTAAATGTTGAAATAGATATTCTTTCAAAATACGTTAAAAATTATGCGCAGAAATCATAAATATACTCCTATAGAGGATATTATTAAAGTCGCCAAGCAAGGTAAAATGTATATCTTGGTTGATGATGAGAATAGAGAAAATGAAGGTGACATAGTTTTTTGTGCATCTGATGTAGACCAAAAAAAAATAAATTTTATGGCTAAAAATGGAAGAGGTTTAATTTGTCTTACCCTGAATAGTAGTCAAGCAAAGAGATTAAATTTAAATTTTATGTCACCAAACAATCAATCAAGGAATCAAACCGCCTTTACAGTCTCTATAGAAGCAAAGAAAGGTATATCAACAGGCATATCTGCTAAAGATAGAGCTAGAACTATTAAAGTAGCCATAAAAAAAATGGTAAAAAAAAAAGAAATTGTATCACCAGGGCATGTTTTTCCAATAATAGGAAGAGATGGTGGTGTTCTGGTAAGAGCAGGGCATACAGAAGCATCATTAGATATATCCAAATTAGCAAAAAAAAATCATGCAGCAGTAATATGTGAAATTATGAATGAAGATGGAACAATGGCGAAGGGAGAAGATTTATTCAAGTTTTCTAAAAAACATAATTTAAAAATTGGTAAAATTGAGGATTTAATTGCATACAGACTTAAAAAAGAAAAATTAATTAAACTAAAAAAAACTACTCAAATACACGTTCAAAATCAAAAATATAAAATTAAGATATTTGAAAATATTTTAGATGGATCGGAGAATTTTGCTCTTATAAAAGGTGATATAAAAAAAGGATCAACTCCAAGATTAAGAGTTATTTCGTCAAACGTGGTAGAAAACTATTTAATCAATCAAAAGCTGCCCAACTCATTTAATAGAACAATAAACTACTTTAAAAAATTTAATAATTGTGTTCTTATTTTTATTCGAGATCCTAACCTTAAATCTGTCACGCAAACTTTAAAACAATATAAAAGTAGGGAGTTTTATAAAAAAGGAAAGGATAAACTTATCAAAAATTATGGTATAGGAGCTCAAATTATTAAGTCTTTGGGTATTAAAAATATGATATTAGTTACTAGATCTAAAAAAAAAGTTGTAGGACTAGACGGTTATGGAATTAAAATTAAATATCAAGAAATTCTAAAATGAAAAAAAAAGTTCTTATAGTAAGTGCAAGTTATTATAAAAATATCACCAAAAGTCTTATAGATGACTCTGTCAAATTATTAAAAAAAAATAGAATTTTATATAAAAATATTGACGTACCGGGTATATTTGAAATCCCAGTGACAATTTCAAAAAATATTAATAAATACAATGGCTTCATTGCTTTAGGTTGTGTAATTAAAGGAGAGACACCTCATTTCGATTATATTTCAAAATCTACATTTGATGCATTAATGACATTATCTATTAACTCAAAAAAACCTATTGGAAATGGGATTATAACAGCTCTAAATATGGGACAAGCTTTAAAGAGATCCGGAATTAAAACAAGTGTGTTGAAGAAAAATATAAAAAAAGGTAAAGGCGTAGAATCTACAAAAGCTATAATATCTATTTTAACACAAAAATAATGAAATATTCTTTTAGTCCTAAAAATAATCCCAGAGTAATAATAATACAAAAATTATATGGGAAATCTTTTAATCAAGAGGAAATAATTACTTTTCCTAAGCATAGGTTTAAAAAATTTATAAAAGATATTGTACTAGGTACAATAGAAAGAGAAGAATTGATAATTAATGAGCTACAAAACATAAATGGTAAAAAATTTAACCTAAAAAGTTTAGATAAAGTATTTCAAATTATTCTTAAATCTGCTGTATACGAGATACTTTATAAGCCCAATTTATCCATAAATTTAATAATCAAAGAATATTTAAATGCCTCAAATTTTTTTTTAGAAGAATCGCAAACAAAATATCTAAATGCTTTGCTTGATAATATAGCAAAAATCCTTAGATCCCCCCAATGAACGAATTTGAAATTATTAAAAAATTTTTATTACCTTTAAGTAAAAAAAACTTAGCTTCCTTAAAATTAAATGATGATATTTTTTTTGATAAATCAAAAAAATTAGCTGTCTCTTTAGATACTTATGTTCAAGGAACTCATTTTTTAGATTTCAAAAATCCTGATCTAGTAATTAAAAAAATTCTTAGAGCTTCTTTGTCAGATTTAATTTGTAAGGGAGTAAAGCCATCATATTTTTTTATTTCAGCTTCTGGCAACAAAAAATATTTTAATTATAAAAATATGAGTAAAATTACAAAATCTCTAAATGATGAACAAAAAAAATTTAGTATCTATTTAAGTGGTGGAGATACAGTAAAATCTAGTTTATTAAGTTTTTCTATAACTTCAGTAGGTTTCTCTAGTAAAATTATTTATAGAAATAAAGCAAGAATAAATGATGATATATATGTAACAGGATCTATAGGTGATAGTTTTATTGGATTAAAATCTCTTAAAAGAAAAATTTTACTTAGTCATGATCTTAAAAAATATTTTGAAAATAAATACTATATGCCTGTCTTACAATTAAAATTAAGCAAAAAACTATTGGAATTCGCAAACTCATCTATTGATATATCAGATGGTCTAATAGCAGATTTAGAAAAATTGATTAACAATCAGAGATTAAGTTATAGGTTGTATTTAAACAAAATTCCAATTTCAAATAAAGCTAAAACTTTAATATTAAAAAAAACTATAAATTTAAAAAATATGATATGTCATGGAGATGATTATCAGGTTTTATTTACTGCATCACCTTTAAAATCGGAAATCATTAAAAATACTTGTAAAAAACTTGGTATCAAAATTTCCTTAATTGGTAAAATTTGTAGTTACTCTAAAAAATCGCTTATATTTGATGAAAAAGGGAACAAAATTAACCTTAAATTTAAAGGATATGAACATCAATTCTAAAAGTTAATCGTTGCCTTTTGTATCTTTTTTTGTATTGTGCGGATTTTAATAATAATAACATAACTAAATTAAGGTCATTATGAATTCATCTGTTGAGACAATTCTTTTATATACAATATCAGCCGGCTTATTATCAATCGTGTATGGATACTTTACTGGCAAAAATATTCTAAATTCAAGTGCTGGAAACTCTAGAATGCAAGAAATTGCTTCCGCAATTCAAATAGGTGCTAAAGCTTATTTAAACAGACAATACAAAACTATATCTATAGTTGGTGTAGTCGTTTTAGTAATTGTAAGTATAGCGTTTAGTCCATTAGTTGGTCTAGGTTATCTAATAGGTGCTACCTTATCTGGTATCGCGGGTTATGTTGGCATGTTAGTTTCTGTACAAGCAAATGTTAGAACGGCAGAAGCCTCAAGAAAAGGATTAGCTAGTGGGCTTTCAGTAGCATTTAAGTCTGGTGCAGTGACAGGTATGCTTGTTGCTGGTTTAGCTTTATTGGCAATAGCAGTTTATTATTATTTATTACTAAAATTTAATATAGATGAAAGAGAGATAGTTAATGCTTTAGTTGCACTAGGTTTTGGTGCATCTTTAATATCTATATTTGCAAGATTAGGTGGTGGAATATTTACAAAAGGTGCAGATGTTGGAGCAGATTTAGTTGGTAAAGTTGAAGCTGGTATACCTGAAGATGACCCAAGAAATCCAGCTGTAATTGCTGATAATGTAGGTGATAACGTTGGTGACTGTGCTGGTATGGCTGCAGATTTATTTGAAACTTATGCAGTAACTATAGTGGCAACTATGGTATTGTCGTCAATTTTCTTTCCTGGTGATATGTCTATGATGATTTACCCTCTTACAATTGGTGGAGCTTGTATTTTAACATCAATAATAGGAACTTTTTTTGTAAAATTAGGAAATAGTAAAAATGTAATGAATGCACTTTATAAAGGGTTCATTGTATCAGCTGTAACATCATTAGCTATATTATATCCTGTAACTGATTATGTGTTAGGATTAGGTAATATGTATCAACTTAATGGAAATAATTTTACAGGAATGAGTTTATACTATTGTGGAGTTATTGGCTTAGCAATAACAGGTTTGTTAATTTGGGTTACCGAATATTATACTGGTACAAATTATAGACCAGTAAGAAGTGTTGCAAGTTCATCTACTACTGGACACGGTACAAATGTTATTCAAGGTTTAGCTATTTCATTAGAAGCAACAGCAATTCCTGCTTTGATTATTGTTGGCGGTATATTATTAACAAATTCAATTGCTGGATTATTTGGAATTGCAATTGCAGTTACTACAATGTTAGCACTTGCAGGTATGGTGGTAGCTTTAGATGCTTACGGTCCAGTGACCGACAATGCAGGTGGAATCGCAGAAATGTCAAAATTGCCGAATAATGTGAGAAAAACAACAGACGCATTAGATGCAGTAGGAAATACTACAAAAGCCGTAACAAAAGGGTATGCTATTGGTTCAGCAGGTCTTGGTGCGCTAGTTTTATTTGCAGCTTATACAGAGGATATAAAACATTTTTCAAAAGTGGCTGGATCAAAATTAGAGGGTATAGTTGTAACCTTTGATCTGTCTAATCCGTACGTGGTTGTTGGTTTATTAATTGGTGGTATGTTACCATATCTTTTTGGCTCGATGGGTATGCAAGCTGTCGGGAGAGCAGGTGGCGCTGTTGTAATTGAAGTGCGAAGACAATTTAAAAAATTTCCTGGAATAATGAAAAGAAAACAAAAACCCGATTATGCAAAACTTGTTGATTTACTTACTGTAGCAGCGATTAAAGAGATGATAATACCATCTTTGCTTCCAGTATTATCTCCTATAGTTTTATACTTTATTATATATTTCATAGGGGGACAGGTAGCAGCTCTAGCATCCGTTGGAGCTATGTTGTTAGGGGTTATAATAACAGGGTTGTTTGTAGCTGTTTCAATGACAGCTGGTGGTGGAGCATGGGATAACGCTAAAAAATATATCGAAGATGGAAATTTTGGAGGCAAAGGATCTGAAGCGCATAAAGCGGCTGTTACTGGTGATACTGTTGGGGATCCTTACAAAGATACAGCTGGTCCTGCAGTCAATCCAATGATAAAAATTACAAATATTGTAGCTTTATTGTTATTAGCTGTCATTGCTGGTTAGCTTTAGCTTTTTTTCCTAAAGGATCGTTAATTTTTTGTCTCATGCTAGACAAAAAATCATACACAAAAGATCTTTTTGAATAAACACCCGATGTGTTAGTTTGATCAAATTCAATGTTTTTCATATCATTTTTATTGTATAACTTTTTGTTGGCTAAAAGGCCGTTTTCATCTATCTCAAGCACCAGAACATTATTAACTATAAGTTTTCTTTTCCCCAAAGTATATATAGGTCCAACTGATACTTTTCTTTCAATATAAATCCATACATCATTATCGAATGTACTTTTGGTAGAAGGCTCCCCTAATATCCTTAATAAATCGTTACGGTTTGTCTCATTTATAGTTAACTGTTTATCTTTTTTTTCCAGAAAGTGTACACCGTGATGCTTTACTACTTTATTTGTGCTACAACCTAAAATAAAAACAAATAATATTAAATATAAAAATTTCATGAATAAAGAATATTTAAATATTTATAACAATTTGGTAAATTTCTCTAGAAATAAAGACATATATTCAATATTTACAGACAGTGATACTTTCTCAGATAGATTGATTATTTTAATGTTTCATTTTGCATTTTTTCTTAAATTATATAAGAAAACTCAGAAAAAAGAGGAAATGCAAGATGTATACGATTTTTTCTTTAGACAACTTGAATTAAGTATAAGAGAAATTGGATACGGAGATGCTTCAATAAATAAAAAAATGAAAATTTATATCAATACTTTTCACTCATTGATTCTTAAAACTGAAAAGTGGGATAGTTTTTCAAAAGATGAAAAATCCAAACTAATCAAAAGTTTTATAAATAAAAATGATAATATGGACAAATTAATAGCATATTTTGATAAATATATTAATTTTCTATCAAAAAACTCTTTTAATTTGTTTCTAAAAAGTGTAATTAATTCTAAATTTTAACTATGGCTGTACCAAAACGTAAAACATCAAAATCTAGAGCTGGTAAGAGACGCTCTCATATAAAAGTCTCACCTAAAAATATTGTTGAGGATAAAAAAAGTGGAGAATATAGATTATCCCATCATTTAGATTTAAAAACTGGTATGTATAAAGGCAGACAAGTCTTAGACCCAAAAGAATAAATAACATATAATCTATTCAAATGACCAAAGTAATTACAATTGCTGTTGACGCAATGGGTGGAGACGGCTCACCTAAAAAAATTATAGACGGTATTATAAAACATAGTAAAAATTCCTCTAATGTAAAATATTTAATCTTTGGTAATAAAAATCAAATAAATACACATATATCTAACTCATTAAAACAAGATATTTATGAAATAATACATACTGAAAACTCAGTTAAAGGTACGGATACACCCTTGGAAGCTGCAAAAAGAGGAAAAGATACAAGTATGTGGTTATCAATAGAAAGTGTTAAAAATAAAAAAGCAGATATAGTAATCTCAGCAGGAAATACAGGAGCACTTTTAGTTATAGCAAAACTAAATTTAAAAATGATAGAAAATATCGACAAACCTGCACTATCAGCATTATGGCCAAACAAAATTGGCATGAGTGTAGTATTAGACTTAGGCGCAAATATAGAATGTAATGACAAAAATTTAATTGACTTTGCAATAATGGGTTCAGCTGTTTACAAATCCCTTTATCCAACTGATCAAGCTAAAGTTGCTCTACTTAATATTGGTTCTGAAGAAATGAAGGGTAACGAAGTAATAAAAAATACTTACCAAAAATTAAATCAAATTAAATCTAAAGATTTTATATTTAAAGGATATGTTGAAGGTAATAATATTATGACTGGAGAAGTAAATGTCATTGTTTCAGATGGATTTACAGGAAATATAGCTCTTAAAACAGCAGAGGGTACTGCAAATTTTATAACAACAGAACTTAAACAAGCTTTAACAAGAAACTTAATAGGAAAGATTTCTAGTTTATTAAATTACTTTAATTTAAAAAAGTTTAAGAAAAGACTTGATCCAAGACTTTATAATGGTGCAATCTTCATAGGTTTAGATTCACCAGTAATTAAAAGTCATGGTTCAACTGACTACATAGGTTTTTCTAATTCATTAGAAGTTTGTGAAAAAATAGTAAGAGGAGATTTAATTAACAAAATTAAAAAAAATATTAATTAATGAGGATTAATTTAACAAAAAAAGATATTGTCAATGCAATCTATATGCAAATAGGATTTTCTAAAAAAATATCTGATAACTTATTTGATGATATATTTGAACAATTTTCAAAACTACTTATACAACACAAAAAAATTAAAATTTCTAATTTTGGCACTTTTATACTAAAAAGAAAAAATAGCAGACCAGGAATAAATTTTAAAACTAAGGAAAAAAAAATTATATCGGAAAGAAATGTAATACTTTTTAAACCTTCAAAAGAATTAAAACTATTTATAAACTCAAATGATGAAAAAGTTTGATAACGCATACAAATCGATAGGGGAGGTTGCGGATATACTTGATCTTAAAGACCCAAAAACAGGAAAATTAAATACTCATACAATCAGATATTGGGAAACTCAATTTAAACAAATTAAACCAAAATTCTTTTCCTCTAATAGACGTTATTATGATAATAATACGGTAAAATTATTTATTAAAATTAAGTATTTGTTGAAAGAAGAGGGGTTAAAAATTGAAGGTGTTAAGAGAATTTTATCAAGAAATAAAACTTTAAAACTTGACGATTTGAATAATAGATTTATAAACAATCGTGAAACTGATTTAATTTTAAAATTAAATAATATTTCAAAAATTGTGAAAGATTTAAAAAAAATATAACATGGCAAAAAAAACTCATATTAAGGTAAGATTAGTTCCAGAAACAAAACCTGATAGCCCTTTTTTTTATTATGTAAAAAAGCCAGCAGGTGGGGAAAAAGCTAAAGTTAAATTAAAAGCACGTAAATACAATCCTAGTACAAGAAAACATGAAATTTTTGTGGAAAAAAAACTACCTCCACATAGCAAATAAAAATTATTTTTTCTTAAAGTTTCTTCTTTCGTAGTCAATATAGGCCCAAATCATATTCCTCCAAATTTTATCTGTTATTTTCGGATCTATCTTTTTTTTTAAAGATTTATTTCTTATAATTTTTAATATTTTATTAATCCGCTTTTTATCCACAATATCCTTTTTAAACTCTTTCAATTTTAGCACCTCATTTACAAGATTTGTTCTTAATTTGATAAGATTAATTAATTTATTATCTAGCAAATCTAATCTAGTTCTAACTTTTTGCAGTTTTTTTTTGTTTAATGGCGACATTTATACTATTGGTTAGTTACTAAATTATTATAATTATAACTCATGTTTGTAAATAGTGATGTAAAGTTAAAATGGATTAATCTTTGGCTAATTTCAATTTATTTACTTATAACTTTAATGATTGTTGTTGGCGGTTTAACTCGTTTAACTGACTCTGGTTTATCTATAACAAAATGGGAGTTATTTAAAGGTGTTTTTCCTCCATTAAATGATGCGGATTGGGAGGATTATTTTTCCCAGTATAAAAAAATACCAGAATTCATTTATTTAAATAATAATATAACCATGAGTGAATTTAAGGTTATTTTTTATTGGGAATATTTTCACAGACTTTTAGGAAGATTTATCGGTATTGTAACTTTTTTACCTTTATTATTTTTTATTTATAAATTTAAAGATGAAAAAATTTCATTAAAAAAATACTTTTCAATATTCTTTCTAGTATGTTTGCAAGGTTTTGTTGGTTGGTATATGGTGGAAAGTGGATTGACAGAAAGAGTAGATGTTAGTCACTATAGACTCGCATTACATCTTCTTTTGGCATTTATAATTCTATCTGTTACATTCTGGTTTATATTACAACTTTCTAATGTAAAAACCTTTGATAAAAAAATCCCAAATTTTGTGATAGTTTCATTATTTTTTTTGTTAATAACTCAAATTATTTTTGGAGCTTTTCTAGCTGGTCTTGATGGAGGTTTAATTTACAATACATGGCCCAGTATGAATGGATATTTTTTTCCTGATGATGTCGCCTTAGTTAATATCTATACTCGTGAATTTCTTGATACACCTTCTATAATTCAATTTTTGCACAGAAAATTTGCTTATTTATTATGTTTTGTAATAATTTACTTTAACTATATATATTTTAAAAATAACCTTCCAATAAAACCAATATTAGTTTTCGACATAATAGTGATTTTTCAAATTATTCTGGGTATTGTAACTCTAGTATCTGGTGCAAAGATTATTTATGCATCTTTACACCAGTTTGGATCTATATTTGTTGTAAGTAGCCTTTTGTATATTGCTTATAAAAATACAAAATTAACTAACAGCTTTTAAATTTGGTTTTCCAGATGCTGTTAATGCCTGATCAAGATCAGCAATTATATCATCTGGATGCTCTATTCCTATCGACAGTCTTACATAACCTGGAGTTACACCAGCTGCAAGTAATTCTTCTGGTGTTAATTGACTATGTGTAGTTGTCGCAGGATGTATAGCTAAACTTCTAGCATCACCGATATTTGCAACATGGTAAAACATTTTTAATGCCTCAATAAATTTTTTACCAGCTTCTACACCACCTTTAACTTCAATACCAACTAATGCACCATTTCCACCTTTAAGATATTTTTTGGATCTAGCCGCGATATCACCTTTATGTAGTGTAGGATAAATGACTCTTTCAACATTTTTATGTTTATTTAAAAATGCAACTGCTTTTTCAGCATTTGAGCAATGTTGTTTCATTCTCAGAGGTGCTGTTTCAAGTCCTTGTATTATACCCCATGCATTATCAGGTGCTAACGGAGCACCCAAATCTCTTAATAAACAAACTCTTGCTCTTACGGCATACGCCACGTTTGCTCCAGTTAATTGTGGTACAACTTCACCCCATACAGCTCCACCATAACTTGCGTCAGGCTCATTAAACATTGGTTGCCTTTTTTTGTCTGCTGTCCAATCAAAATTTCCACCGTCAACTAAACAACCACCAATTACAGTTCCATGACCACCAATAAATTTTGTTAAAGAGTGAACTACAACTGCTGCACCATGTTCAATTGGCTTACAAATTACTGGAGCTGCAGTATTATCCATTATCAATGGAATATTATGTTTTCTACCAATATCAGCAACCTCTTTTATTGGAAACACTCTCAGATAAGGATTTGGAAGAGTTTCAGCATAGAAACATCTTGTTTTTTCGTCAATTAATTTTTCAAAATTTTTTGGATCAGATGGATCTGCATATCTACATTCAATACCGAGCTTTTTTAATGTATGAGTAAATAAGTTAACTGTTCCACCATATAAATCTGTTGAACTGATAAAATTATCTCCTGATTGACATACATTCATAATTGCAAAAGTTGATGCTGCCTGTCCAGATCCTACCGTAACACATGCTAGTCCGCCTTCCAATGCTGCCACTCTTTTCTCAAGTACATCATTAGTTGGGTTCATGATTCTTGTATAAATGTTTCCGAACTCTTTTAATGCAAATAGATTTGCTGCATTATCAGTATTTTTGAACTGATAAGAAGTAGTACGATAAATAGGGACTGCTACTGATGTTGTAGCGGGATCACTTCTATAATCACCACCATGTAATGCAATTGTTTCTGGATTTTTACTCATTTTCGTTCCTTCCTGTTTATTTGAAAGACAATTTTATTATATAAATAGTAACTATATCAATAGCTTAGAAATAGCTATTTACCTTGATTTTATTGTTTTTTTTACAACCATTTATTTGACAAACTATGTATTTGTAAGTATTAATCGCGGCTCATGACAAAATTTATTAAAAAAACCGATATAAGCTCAAAATGGTACGAAGTTGATGCAAAAAATGCTGTTGTTGGGAGATTAGCCACTATTCTATCAAAAATTATAAGAGGAAAAAACAAAACTAATTACACTCCTCATATGGATCATGGAGACTTTGTTGTCGTAAAAAATGTAGAAAAAATTAAATTTACAGGAAAAAAATACAATGAAAAAAAATACTACAAACATACAGGTCATCCAGGCGGAATCAAAGAGATCACTCCTGAAAGATTGGTTGCTAAAAATAAGCCAGAAGAAATTTTGAAACTTGCTGTGAAAAGAATGTTACCAGGTGGTGCGCTTGCAAAAAAACAACTAACTAAATTGAAAATTTATTCGGGTGAAAATCATCCACATGCATCTCAAAATCCTATTGCACTTAACATTTCCGAACTAAATAGAAAAAATATATTAAGTAATTAATATGGAACAAACTACAAATACAGAAAAAAGAATTAAAACAAAACCTGATTTTAAAGAAAGTAAATATGCTACTGGAAGACGAAAAACTTCTATAGCAAAGATTTGGCTAAAAAAAGGATCTGGTAAAATTTATGTTAATGGAAAAGATTATCAAGAATATTTTAAAAGAGCTAATCATAAAATGCAATTATTAAGACCATTTGAAATTTTAAATCAAGAAACCTCTTATGACGTTAAATGTAATGTAAAAGGTGGTGGTTTAACAGGGCAAGTTGGAGCCATGGTTCATGGAATATCTAAAGCATTAGTTCAGTTTGATTCAAATTCTAAAGGGACCTTAAAAAAAGAAAAACTTACAACCCGTGACTCAAGGGCTGTAGAAAGAAAGAAATACGGTCATAGGAAAGCCAGAAGAAGCTTCCAGTTTTCAAAAAGATAATATTTTTTTTACAATAAACTGTTATAATAATTTATGTCAAAACGTAATGTATTGGTTGCTGGTTGTACTGGTTATATTGGACTACAACTTGTCAAACTTTTACTAAATCATAAAAAAATCAATATTAAATACCTTTGTGGAAGTTCATCAATTGGTAAAAAAATATCATATTTTGATAAATCCTTAAAAAAAAAACTTCCGAAAATATCAAAATTTAATAAATCTATGTTAAAAAGTGTAGATATTATATTTACAGCATTACCAAATAGGCAGTCTCAAAAAATATCTAAATATTTATTTGATAAAAACACTCTTATTGATTTATCAGCTGATTTTAGAGTGAGCAAAAAATCATATTATAAATGGTATAAAAAAAAACATTTAGCAAATAAAAACATTAAAAAAAGTATTTATTCTTTGCCAGAGTTAAATAAAGATAGCATTAAAGATTATAAGATTATCTCTTGTCCAGGTTGTTATCCTACATCTGTACTATTACCATTAGTTCCTCTTTTAAAATATTCAGTTATAAAAACAGAAAATATTATAATTGATTCAAAATCAGGATACTCCGGAGCAGGAAGAAATGTTCATAAAAAATTTGCTAAAAAAAATCTTTATGAGTCATTGAGTGCTTATGGTGTTGGATTTCATAGACATAACTCAGAATTAGAGCAAGAATTGAAAAAACACTGTAAAAACGAAGTCAAATTTAATTTTACACCTCACTTAACACCAATGTATAGAGGCATATTAAGTACAATTTATGTAGAGACCAAAAAAAATAATAACCAAAATAAAATTATTCAAACTTTAAAAAAATTTTATAGAAATAAATCATTTATAAAAATTATGCCTAGAGATAAAACACTAAGTACAAATAATGTTATAAACACGAATAATTGCTTAATATCTGTATGCAAAACAAAATATCGAAATAAATTCATAATTTTATCAGTAATAGACAATCTAATTAAGGGTGGGTCAGGTCAAGCTATTCAAAATATGAATAAAAAATTCAATTATCCGGAAAAAATGGGTTTAACGTGAAATATCTAATTATTCTTTTATTTTTTTTATCATCATGTATGTCTAGTAAAAAAGAAATAAATATAACGAGTCAAAAAAAATTATTTGATATGAGTATCGATGAATACAAAAGAATGTTAACTGATTATAGAAAAAAAAGTGATTATCCAAATATAGATTAAAAGATGAAAAAAAATTATAATATTGCAATTGTTGGTCTTGGTCAGGTTGGTTCATATTTGTACAATGAGCTTCAAACTAAAAAAAAAGATATTGAAATAAAAACAGGTAAAAAAATTAACATAGTTGCTGTTTCGGCAAAAAATAAAAACAAAAAAAGAAAATTTAAAATTAACAAAAAAATTTTTTATTCTAATCCGTTTCAAATATTTAACCAAAAAATAGATATATTGTTTGAGTGTATTGGTCTATCTGATGGTATATCAAAATCAATTGTTGAAAAAGCATTGATTAAGAAAATTCACGTCATTACACCCAATAAAGCTTTAATATCAAAGCACGGTGATAATCTATCCTTAATAGCAGAAAAAAATAAGGTCAATTTAGAATTTGAAGCATCTGTAGGTGGGGGTATACCAATATTAAGAACTATAAAAGAGGGATTAGCAACAAATAGAATAACAAAAATACATGGAATTTTAAATGGAACTTGCAACTACATTTTATCTGAAATGGAAAACACAAAAGATAATTTTAAAACGGTATTAAATAGAGCACAATTAAATGGATATGCTGAACCTGGAAATCCCAAATTAGACCTAAATGGCTATGATGCTTTAGCGAAGGTAAAGATTTTATCAGCGCTCGCATTTAATAAAAAAATATCGTCTCATAAAACTTTAATGGAGGGTATTGAAAATATTGAAAGTAAAGACTTTGATATAGCCGATCAATTAAACTTAAGAATTAAATTACTTGGTATTACCGAATTGATTGATAATAAAATTTTTGAACGAGTGCATCCATGTTTAGTAAAAAAAAATACATATATAGCTAACGTAGATGGAGTTATGAATGCTGTGATTCTTGATGGTAAGCCTATTGGGGAAAGTGTGTTACAAGGTGAGGGCGCTGGTCCAGGCCCTACATCGTCTGCTTTAATGTCTGATTTACTGTCTATTTTAAGAGGTAATATTAAATTTCCATTTGGTATTTCTTCAAAAAAAAGAAAAAAAACTTCTGTATATGACTCAAACAATTATATAAATTCTTTATATCTTAGATTTGAAGTTAAAGATAAACCAGGTGTATTATCACAAATTACAAAACAACTGGCTAATTATAAAATATCAATACAAAGACTAATACAAATACCTGATAATTCAAATAAAAAAGCATCCATAATCATAATAACTCACAATGTTAAAGAATATTATTCAAAAAAATGTATTAATTCTTTTGGATCAAATAAAAATATTATTAAAAAACCTACTGTAATTAGGTTATTTTAATGGAAATCTACATCAAACTTTTTGAGGTAGTATTCCCAGTTTTTTTTGTAGTTGGTATCGGTTATTATTTGGGTAAAAAAAACCCAAAAATAGATACTAAATTTATTACCAATTTCGCTGCAAATATCGGTACTCCTGCAATGGTAGTATATGCAGTAACCTCCACAGGTATTACTTTTGACATATTTAGAGACTATTTTTGGTATTATCTGCTGGCAATAATATGTTTCTCAATAGTAGGAATAATTAATCTTTATTTAATAAAAACTAAAGATTTAATTAGAGAGTTACCTCCACTAATTTTTCCTAATACAGGGAATATGGGTCTTCCAATATGCATGTTTGCCTATGGTTCTCAAGGCTTAGGTGTTTCAGCTTCAATTACATCATTAATAATATTAATGCATTTCACAGTAGGTGTTTTTCTTGCTGATAGAAAATTTAATTTAGACGTAATACTCAAAAATCCTCCATTTTATGCAAT
>MDTD01103126.1_pt1 | contig 18446 bp, 17 predicted proteins | sample 811221 | NCBI WGS metagenome assembly MDTD01 (sample SAMN05326646, study PRJNA326480) | marine metagenome | isolation source: seawater | place: Pacific Ocean: South West | collected 2011 | reverse complement strand
GCCATTACAACATTAATTTTGTTACTATCTTGTATTGAATTAGCCAGTGTCTTTCCCCACCAGCCCAAACCAACTGAAGCTGCTCTAATCATGATTTTTTCCTTTAATATCAAAAATAATTTTTATTTTGCGTAAAATTGTTATACTAATTTAATATACATTTATACTTCTATTTATTTGTAAAAAAAATAAATAAATTAAATTATTTAAAAAAGGGATTAGGGAGAAAAAAATGCCACCATTAAAAATGCCACTACAACCATACAAATCGACAACCGCACGGGAACATCTGGGTGACTACGAACGATCAAGTCAAATTACAGTTGATATTCACGGTCATATAGGTGTCCAAGAGGCCGCGGACCTTGTTGCAAAACATCTACCAGCTGACGGTCACGCCGGCTTTAAATACGCCCCACCAAAAACACGTGAGATAAACGCCAAGCAAACTGAAGACAGAAAAGGCCCTCTTTTTGGTTTAGATGAAAGAATCGCGGAAATGGATAGAATGCTTGTTGATGTTATGGCAATATCACCTTGGCCTCCCCAACTATATCCACCGGTCGAGCCCACACTAGGCGCCGAAGTGTCTGAAATTATCAACAATGAAATAGAAAAGAAGTGTGCTGAACACCCAAAAAGGCTAGTAGGGCTTGGTGCAGTTCCTCTACAAGATGCTGATAATGCAATCAAAGAATTAGACCGGATTCTTGCAAAGCCATGCTTTAAGGGGATTGAAATCGCTGCAAAAATGGGCAATGAAGAGTTAGATGTTAGAAGACTAGATCCATTCTGGGCAAGATGCCAAGAACATGATATTCCAATATTCATTCATCCGACTTCATTTGCGAGTGATAGGTTTTCAGCTCATTACTTAACAAATATCATTGGTAACCCGCTAGATACTACCGTTGCCATGCATTATCTAATATTCGGAGGTGTGCTTGAGCGTTATCCAGATTTAAAATTTGTTTTATCTCATGGCGGTGCATTCGCGGCTGCATATGCTGGCCGAATGGATCACGCTTATGGGGCAAGGCCGGATTGCAGAGAAAATATCTCAATGCCACCAAGCTATTACCTGGAAAAATTCTACCCAGACTCACTTGTTTTCACGATTGAGCAGCTTCAGTATTTAATTAATAGATTTGGAGCCGATCACGTGCTAATTGGCACAGATTACCCTTTTGATATGGGTGAATATGACCCAGTTGAGCATGTGTATCAAGTTCCAGGATTGAGCTCTGCAAATCGGGATTTAATTTGTGGCGGTAATGCATTGAGATTAATGCATATGACTGAAGAAGAATGCAGGTAATTTCTTAATTTAAATTTTTTTTATAAATTATTGATATAAATAAATAAAGAGGTCTCATATGTCTGATCAATTCAATGATGGTTGCAACCATGAATTTTTAACGATCCATGACTCTGATATTGAGTGGGAAGAAGATCTTGCGAATGAGCTTTTGACTTTACCCAAAGGAGTTAAAGCTAAAGTTTTTGCCCATGATAAGAAAATGGGCAGAATTGATATGAAGGTCAAATTTCCTCCAGGTTATGTAGAACCAGCACACAAACACAAGAGCTGGCACTCAATATTAGTCCTAAAGGGCAGGATGTGCGTAGACGGAAAGGATTTAAGGCCAGGAGATTATATCTTTGGATGGGATAAACTCCATGGACCTTATGAATACCCAGATGGAGCTGAAGCTTTTGTTGTTTTTCTTGGTGAAGGCACAGAACATATTTGGGATGAAGATACCCATAATTCTCACAAGAAAATTTGGGAACCAGAAACCGAAGAGGGTAAAAAAGCCAAGAAATAAGAAACTAGTTTATGTATGGTAGCAGTAAATATGACTCGTATTTACCGCCAGTATAAATAGTAATATTTCCGTTAAAGATCTCCTCAGGTCTATCAATCTTATTTTGATGCTTGAAAGGACCGACGCCTGTAAATACATCATCAAGGTTGCCTAATCCTTTTACGACACCTCCGGGCCACGCATAGTCCTTTCCACGTATAGATAGAGCGAGTCGGTAGTTTTTTGGCAGAACAATAGATGTTGGCCATATTTCAATGTCTAATTTATATATATCACCGGGGCTTAAAGGCTCTATCTCATCATGCGTATGGTATGGCTGGTAGTCTTTAGATAATTTTTTATCTAGTTTACGATGCGAAGCTCTCAACCAGCCTTGTGATACCGGTGTGTGCGGATCTATTGCGCCTTGAAAGGTTACCTCTTTTAATTCTTCGTCAAACACCCTGAGTACCGCAAATATGTCCGCATCATTCGTATCTGAGGAAATATAAATCTTTAGCCCAATGGGCCCAGTAATTTCTGTTTCCTGATCAACAGGAGGCGCCAGGAATGTCACACCCTCCGAAAACCCCTTATATTTAATTTCTGCTTGAGTTGGGCAGGTTGTATTTAAGGAGAGATCCGATGCATTTAAGTAGGCCTTTCTCCATTCCGTAACCTCCAAAGGCCAGCATGAATAGTAACTTTCTTTGAAAATTTCATTGGGGTAACGAGTTAAAAGATTAATTCTTGGTCGATCCTGCCATCCATTCTTTGAACCTTTGAGATAATAATCAAAGAACTGTTTTTGTATTTTTAAACCATAGTCAGTATAAAACTCTGTCCAATGCTCGATCCCATGAACTTCGAGCCATTTTTCTTGAGATGCAGATCGAACAAACCCATCAAAATTACCCCGTGAATGCAAGCCCTGCCCTCCCCAGTTTGCAGATGATAGTAATGGAATATTGATTTTAGAAAAATCTGGCAGCCTTGATGTCCAAAAATCATCTGTTGCAAGCTTGTTTTGAAGTATCTCTCTAGGAAATTCTCTACGATTTAATCTTAACTGCTCTTCGCTTAATGTTTTTGGTCCAGCAACCCAATCACCTCTGATGTTGCCCATCATACCATTCTTCCCTTTACCATTTTGCACAGTTAAAACTTGCTTTTGGAACCATGCCTCAGTAAAGGAGCAATAAATACCCCCATGATACCCTAATTCACGATAGTAATCTGCGGCACCTTCCCAAACACACATTGCTGTCAAATTCTTTGGTTGGAGTGAGGCAACTTGCCATTGATTCATCCCGTAATAAGAAATACCATTTATACCTACTTTGCCAGTTGAGTAATCAAGATTTGACGCCCATTCAATACACTCAGCGAAATCTTCGGCCTCTTTACGTGACCACAAATCTAAAATACCTTCAGAGCGCCCTGCCCCTCTTGAGTCAACTCTTATCACCACATATCCATCGCTTACCCATTTTTCTGGGTCAACAACTTCCCAGTTTTGATATGCATTTGTTGATCCAGCTGGAACGTCTGGATGGTCTTCACACATACGCTCCCATTGCTCTGAGTAAATTTGATCAAAATGAAGCCACTTACCGTATGGTCCATAAGTAATTATTACAGGATACTTCCCGTCATCATTTGGTTTAAAAATATCGCACCTAATAATAACACCATCAGACATTAAAATCTCTTGATCCCAAATAACCTCTATTTTGTTATCAAGAATGATTTCCTTTTTTGGGTATGTGATACTCATCAAAAAACTATGAAGGTTTTCTCTTCAGAAGAAAGGCTTGAACAGCATCTTGAACCATCTCATCATTTTGATTGTAAACTTTGAGACTTCTTTTCATGACACCACGATCCTCTTTTGAAGTTTCTCTTTTTTCTATAACGGATATCTTTGCAGTGATGGTATCACCTGCGATAACATGTTTTGTAAACTTTAAGCTATCAAACCCCAAAAAAGCTATTAATGTATCATCATATAAATGCAGCTGAAATAGCAAGCCGGCCGCGATTGAATAGACGAGTGGACCATGAGCAATTCTTGTTCCAAATATTGTTTTTTTGCAATGTTCTTCATTTATATGTAATGGATTGTAGTCACCGGATATACCTGCAAAATGAACAATATCAGCTTCTGTTATTGTTCTGCTAGGTGAAACATACTCTTTCCCAATCTCCCAGTCTTCCCAATATAAACCTACCATATTTTTCTCCTTATTTTATAATTTCACTTTTAATTAATTCGTCAATTTGTACCTTATCCATACCGAGCATTGTTTTTAAAATCTCTTCTGTGTGCTCGCCAAGAGTTGGCGCTGGCGTTGATATTGTTTCATTTACATCACTAAATTTCATTGGATTTCCGGGTAATCTTATCTCCCCGGCAGTTGGATGATCATATTTCACAATCATGTCTCTCTCCGCCACAGGAGGTTCCCCAAAAGCACCATCTAAATTATTCACGGGGGCACAGGGAACTTCATACTCTCTAAATAGGTCAATCCATTCTTTTACAGATTTATTAATGAATATTTTCTCCAATATTGGAACTAAAATATCCCTATTTTCCACACGCTTCGGATTGGTTGCAAATCTCTCATCCGCTTTTACATCTTCAATGTTCATAGCATCGCACATCCTCTCCCAAAACACTTCTTGTCTTGTGGCAATAACAACATATCCATCACTGACTTTAAATGCTTGCCATGGGACAGAGTACATATGGGATGAGCCAGGCGGGACTGGAAGCTCACCTTTTGTTAACCAGACTGTTCCAAGATAAGTCAGTAAATTGAGCATACCATCGAACATTGACAAATTTATCGATGACCCTTGCCCTGTTTTTTCTCTTTTGTAAAGTGCAGCAAGGATAGCTTTGCATGAGAATATACCTCCCGATAGGTCAGCAAGTGGTATGCCCGTCCGTACAGGAGCGCTATTAGGCTCACCCGTTATTGCCATGTAGCCTGTAATTGATTGTATTATTATATCTAATGCTGGCAAATTTGCATATTCACCATCTTCTCCATACCCTGTAACCGAACATTGGATTATTCCCCTGTTTACTTTGCTCAATACTTCATAATTAATTTTTAATCTTTTTAATACTCCAGGTCTGAAATTATCAATTACAACATCAGCCTTTTTTACCAGATCATAAAAGAGTTCAAGACCTTGTTCAGTTTTAAGATCAATGACAATACTTTTCTTATTTCTGTTGAAGGTCAAAAAAAGACCGCTCTCGCCATTTATTGGTGCAACTGATGGAATTCGACCCAAATCACCATTTGGTGTTTCTACTTTGATGACTTCAGCGCCTAAGTCTGATAAAACCTGCCCCCCATAAGTTCCAGCAATAATCTGCCCTAATTCAATTACCTTCACGCCTTTCAATGGATGATTCATTATAAGCCTATACTTTTGGCAATTATATTCCTTTGTATTTCAGATGTACCAGCTCCAATCACAGACAAACGAGCGTCTCTAAAAAATCTTTGTATTGGATATTCCATACAAAATCCATATCCACCATAGATTTGCATAGCATGCTCCGTGATTTTTGTGTAAGACTCACTAGTATATAACTTCAATATAGCAGCCTCATGACGACTAGCCTTGTTTTCGTTTATGGAGGTTGCAAATTTATAGAAGAGAAGCCTTGATAGTTCTATCATAACTTTCATGTCAGCAAGTTTGTGTGAGATTGCCTGAAACTTTCCGATTGGTCTATCAAACTGCTCACGTGATTTTGCATACTGAAGTGCGAGATCGAAGCAAGCTGATGCAGCACCTGTTCTTGCCGCAGATAAGCATAGCCTTTCATACCAGAGACATGAATCGCAGATCTGCCAGCCGCCACCAATCTCACCAATCATATCATCTTTGGACACCTCAACATCATTATAAAATACCTGGGTTGTACCAATTGAGCGGTGGCCAAGCGTATCGATTTTTTTTACATCAATCCCCTTCTTCCTTGTGTCAACCATAAAGGTTGTGATCCCTTTCTGCTTCTTGTCTTCTTTTGAAGTTCGAAGGACAACCAGGCAATAGTCGCTAATATCCATACCAGATGTAAATACTTTTTGACCATTAATTAAGTATTTATCATTTCCTATCGTGTCGGCACGCGTTTTAAGTGCGGCAGCGTCAGAGCCAGATGATGGTTCGGTTAAACCAAATGCAAAAGATAGTTCACCTTTTGCAATTTTTGGTAAAAAGAATTTTTTTTGCTCATCAGACCCATGGGCCATGACAGCAAACGCACCCCAAGTCATTGTTCGAAAGACCCACATTGCCAATTCTTCAAATCTTTTTCCAGTTTCTTCAAGTAAAATTGCTAGGTCAACTGCATCGCCGCCAGTACCTCCATACTCCTCTGGAATGATTAAACCTAACCAACCTGCGTCACAAAGTGCTTTATAGGCTTCATGAGGGGGTATTCCATCTTTGTCACATTTTTCAACGTATTCTTCAGGGCATATCTTATTTAAAAAACCCTCCAAATGTGTTCTCATATCATCTTGCTGTTGTGTAAAATTAAAATCCATTATCTCTCCTCTTTATCGTGGATCCATTGCTCGTAGTTCAATCTCTTCAATTCAAAGAAATCTGACAATTCAGAATACATATTACCAAATAACCTTGCAATGGGCTTGTAATTTTCTATATTTACATAATTTTTTTCAGTATCAAGTACGTCAGTATTTGTTGACACATTAACAACTTCTCCAAGCGTTAAGTTTCTATCTTCACCCAGCCTCGTGATTGAATGAAGTTTACATTCTAACGCAACAAGGCTTTCGGCTATTGATGGTGTATCAAGGATGTGTGATTTCCTTAGAGTAAATCCAGCTTCATCTATTTCACTTATATGCGGTGGAAAATTCACACAGCTAATGTTCATCTGCTCTGCTATTTCATATGTAACCATGTGCACAACAAATTCTTTTTTATAATTTATGTTTACCGATGTGTCTTTCATTCCACCTTCTGGACGTGAGTTTACGCCAAGAGCAACAATTGATGGCTTGTCTGAGAAGACATTGAAAAAAGAGAAGGGAGCAGCATTAACAATCCCATCTGATGAAATTGTTGTTACCAACGCTATTGGCCTTGGGATTACTAAGGCGCACATTAATTTATATCGATCTTGTCTCGATAGTGTGTTTGGATCAACATTTAGCTCAGTCATATAAATTACTCAAGTTTTACTGGAACCCCCTCTTTTGCTGATCTATCAGCTGCCATTGTTAGAGCCAGAACAACCCGAGCCTCTTCACCGGTTGTGAGACCTACTCCACCCATGCCAAGTGTATGCCTAATAAACGCATCCGTCTCCTCCTTCATTGGACCAAAGAATTCCCCCATTACAAAATCACCGGGCATTGCGGATCCAAGAAATGCTACATCGACGTTATGTTGCGGGGTGTATGGGCACGGAATTGGATCACCCGGTACTAGAACAACATCCCGGTGGGCATCATCAATATTAAGTGAACCATTAGTCCCTTGAAGGTCTATTTCCATTGTGGCTGTGTAAGCAGGCCAATGCCTTGGCTGTAGCCAGCTCGTACCAAGTGATGAAACAGATCCATCGTCATAAGTAACGAGCATCCATTGAAAATCATCTCTATTGTAACTTTTAAATACATTACTTGCTGATTTAGCATATACCTCTACCGGTTTTTTACCCTCGTTATACCACAACATCAAATCAACTAAATAGGTACCCGTATTAATCGATGGTGTCGTATTTGGAGACCGTCCAGCAACAGCTTCACCTACAGCTCGGGTTACATAAATCTTCCCCATAGAGAATACAATATCTCCCAACTGACCCTTTCGAACTGCTTCCTTCGCGAGGAGGAATTTTCTTCTAAATCTTTGTGTGTATCCAACAAAGACTTCTGCACCCGTTTCTTTTGCTTTTGCCAGAATGTTATCAGCTTCGCCAAGATCTAGAACAAAAGGTTTTTCAATAAGTACTGACTTTCCAAGTTCAACAGCCTTCATTGTTGCATCATAGTGGTTCTCTTCATCTGTTGATATAATTACTGCACCAACTCGACTATCCTCAATTGCTTCTGAATAGTTATTTGTTGCAATATCCGCTTTAACTGACTCCGCAACATTTTCTAATTTTTCATCTTTAATATCACAAACCGCGATATAGTCTACTTGGGTTATTTGTTTACAGGAATGCGCTCTCAGATTTCCGATGCCCCCTGCGCCAATTACAGCAACGCCCGTCTCTTGCTTATTTGATTTCATTTTGCTTCCCATATTGTATCATTTTGCTTTATTAAAGGAATTTGTGAAAACAAACTCTTCAATTGGGTTCCTAACTCTCTCCTGAAGCTCTCGCTCATTATATGGCTCTGGTAGAATATCTGCTTCCCCCTGATATCCAAGTGCGAAACCACAGATAATATCCACATCGTCTGGCACGTCATATTGTGTCTTGATATCATCAAGCAAGACACCGCCAGCCTGATGTATGTATAAATCATGCTCAAGAGCTTGAAGTGTAAATTGTGACATTGCCATTCCTGTATCATAAAAATATGTTCGGCTTTTCTTATCGCCTAGCATTAATTGATAAGCACCGATAAAACCAATTACAGGTGCGGTGCATGCCCATTTCTGATTATTTTCATTAAAACAAGAAAGTGCTTTTGCGTATTCATCTGGATTTTCTTTTTTGGCGATTATAAATCTCCAAGGCTGTGAATTATTACATGATGCCGCCCATCTTGCTGCTTCAAATAATGAGTTTAAAATTTCATTATCAATTTTCTTATCGCTAAAGGCACGAGGACTCCATCTATTTTTTATTAATGTATTTAATTTATATTTTCCATCTGCGGGTTTATTAATTGGCATTTCTGAAACCTATTGAAGTGTTACTAATTTAAATAATTACTATTACATTTTTTTAAAAAATATAATATATTTTTTTTATAGAGTATAATGATTTTAGGAAATATTAATGGCAGATAATCAAAGCTTCTCTTATGTTGTTGTTGGTGCAGGTAGTGCCGGATGCGCGCTCGCTGCCAGATTATCTGAAAACCCGAAAAATACAGTCTGTCTGCTAGAAGCCGGCCCGCGAGATAAGAACCCATGGATACATGTCCCGATAGGCTATGCTAAATTATTTAAGAACAAAAAACTTAATTGGATGTACCAAACCAAAAGTGATGATGGTTGGGTAAAAAGAAGTATTGTAGCACCTAGAGGTAAAGTATTGGGTGGATCCAGTTCTATTAATGGGATGATATACATAAGAGGGCAAAAACAAGATTATGATGTATGGCGTCAGCTTGGTAATAAAGGATGGTCCTATGAAGATACCCTGCCGTATTTTAAAAAAGCAGAAATACAAGAAAGGGGGGAGGATCCATATCACGGTGTGAATGGTGAGCTTCACGTATCTGATCATAGGGACGTTCATCCATTTGCCGATGCTTATGTAGATGCTGCGGTTGATGAGGGATTCCCAAGAAATAATGACTTTAATGGAGAAACTCAGGAGGGGTTTGGCCCATTCCAATGGACACAATTTAAAGGAAGAAGGTGGAGTACCGCGAGAGCTTATTTAGAAAAGGCAAAGAAAAGAGCAAACCTTACCATAATTACAGATGCTTTGGCATCTCGAATAATTTTTGAAGGAAAAAAAGCGATAGGAATATCCTATTCAAAAAAAGGAAAAGAATTCCATGTAAACGCACGTAACGAGGTCATTCTCTCGTTAGGGGCATTTAATTCTCCGCAACTCCTGCAGCTGTCTGGGGTTGGTAATCCTGAATTATTAAACAAGCATGATATCCAGATAGTACATGAACTAAATGGTGTTGGTGAAAACCTACAAGACCATATCAACGCTCCAATTATGTATCAATTAAACCGCCCATTCACTGCGAATGATGTCTTTCATAAAACATCAGTAAGAGTTGCGGCAGGGTTAGATTATATATTCAATCGAAAAGGTCTTCTGCATATGGGCGTTGCTTATGCTGGTGGATTTTTTAAAACTGACAATTCACTTGAAACACCAGATATACAGAGCCTTGTTTTAATGTTCTCGTCGACAGACCCCGGGGGAGCGCCACATAAGTTTCCTGGTGTAACAGTTGTATGTACATTGCTAAGACCGGAAAGTAGAGGCTATGTAAAAATTACATCTAATGATCCAACAAAGCCACCTGAAATTGCACCAAACTACCTCAGCGTTGAGAGGGATCGATTAAAACTCCTAGAGTCTATAAAGATTGTAAGAGGAATTTTTAAGAATAAAAAATTATCTGATTATGTTGTTGAAGAAAAATACCCGGGGAACACTTTAAACACAGATGAGGAATTATTAGATTATATAAAGCAATATTGTAGGACTAGCTATCATCCGGTAGGAACATGCAAAATGGGAAACGATAATATGGCAGTTGTTGATGATGAGCTACGAGTCCACGGTATCGAGTCACTGAGAGTGGTTGATGCTTCTATTATGCCCAACTTAGTTTCTGGGAATACAAATGCTCCAACAATAATGATTGCAGAAAAAGCTGCAGATATGATTTTAAGTTAAGAAGGAAATAAGTTATGGATGATTTTAATGATCTAACTTTTACAAAATTTGCGGTCGGGCAATCAGTATCAAGATTTGAAGACCCAGAACTACTTCGAGGCGAAGGCACATACACGGATGATATAAAAAGTGATAGTCAAGCACTGGAAGCGTTTGCTTTTAGATCACCTTACGCACACGGAAAAATTCTAAGCATTGATATAGATGACGCCAAATCACAAAAAGGTGTAGTTGATATTCTAACTTACGAAGATATGGACCGCGAAAAAATTGGGCCTATACCATGCCTTACAGCAGACAAGCTCAAGGGTAAAGATGGTAAAGGAATTAAGGTGCCACCTCTCATTTCTCTTGCAAAAGATAGAGTTTGCTATGTTGGCCAGCCAATTGCGTTTGTAATCGCCGACACACTCAACAATGCAAAAGATGCAGCCGAATTAATCTCACTTGAAGTTGAAGAGCTTGATGTTATTGTTGATCCGCGTGATGCAATGTCGAGTGACGCCCCCACTATTCACCCAACCTTAAATGATAATATTGCTCTTGATTGGGAGTATGGTGATCAAAAAGAGGTTGATGACTTAATAAAAAATGCAAAATATAAAACATCAATTGAACTAAGAAATAGCAGATTAATCATATCGGCCATGGAACCTCGTGCATGCATGGCAAGCTTCGATCGTGACGCTAATACCTACGATTTGCATTCACCATCTCAAGGCTTATTTGGTTTTGCAAATATTTTAGCGAATATTTTTAATGTCGAAAGAGATCAAATGCATTGCCATACACCTAGCGTTGGTGGCTCATTCGGTATGAAATCTAGCCCATACCCTGAATATATTGCTTCCTTGGTTGCGGCAAAAAAAACTGGTAAAACAATAAAGTGGAAAGATACACGAACTGACTCATTTCTATCTGATACCCATGGTAGAGACTCATGGATTGATGCAACGATAGCATTTGATGATAATAAAAAAATGGTTGCTGCAAAAATCCATGTGGTTGCGAATTCAGGTGCTTTTATGGGCCTCATGGGACCAATGGCACAATCGATGAATATTAAAAATAATTTTTGTGGTGCATACGATTTACCAAAAATGTATGTAAATTCAAAAGCTGTTTACACAAATACAACCCCAATTGGGGCGTATCGTGGCGCTGGAAGACCAGAAGGTGTATATATTATGGAAAGGCTTCTTGAAAAAGCTGCGATTGAGATGATGGTTGATCCAGTAGAGCTCAGAAAAATTAATCTCATACAGAAAGAACAATTTCCATATCATTCAGCTGCCGGATTAAATTACGATAGTGGTGACTTCCACAGTGTTTTAGAAGATGCTTTAGAAACTGCTGATTGGACTAATTACAATCAAAGGCTTGAGGAGTCGAAGAAAGATGGTAATTTTAGAGGTCGTGCCCTTACTTATTACCTCGAAGTTACCGCACCCCCAGGAAAAGAAATGGGTAGGATTAGATTCGAAGATAACGGCCATGTAACACTCGTCAGTGGAAATTTAGACTATGGCCAAGGGCACTTGACATCATTCGCTCAAATAATGTCCGATAAACTTGGCATTCCAATGGAAAACTTCAAATTACTTCAAGGTGATAGCAAAGAATTAGTTGCGGGTACCGGAACCGGCGGTTCACGAACAGCAATTAGTGGTGGCACGCTACTCTTGAAAGCTTCAAAGATTGTGATATCAAATGGGAAAAAATTAGCAGCACACTTGTTTGATGATGATTATGAAAATGTTGAATTTAATGATGGTAATTTCGAAATTCCAAATACAAATCACAAGATAAACATACTTGAGCTGAATAACGAAATAAAGCAGCTTATAAAAGATAACAAGTTACCGTCTAGTCTCCCCCAGGGTCTAGATGGCGAGCTTGCTGAAGATACTCCACCCTCATCATTCCCGAACGGTTGCCACATTTCTGAAGTAGAAATTAATCCGAAAACCGGAGTCGTAAAACTGATAAGGCACACCGCAGTCAATGATTTTGGTAACCTAATAAATCCATTATTAGTAGAAGGTCAAGTTCTTGGTGGTATAATACAAGCACAGGGGCAGATTATGATGGAAAATCTCTGCTATGACGACTATGGGCAATTATTATCTGGTTCCTACATGGATTATACAATGCCAAAGGCAATTGATATTCCAAAAGAATTTGTCTTTAAATCACATCCAATACCATGCAAAACAAACCCTCTTGGAATTAAAGGATGCGGTGAAGCGGGGATATCCGGCGCACTGCCTACTATTATGAATGCTATAGTGAACGCCCTCGAGACAAATGGCATTGATGGAAAAAATTTGAATATGCCTGTTACATCCGAAAAAATGTGGGAAATAATAAATTAAGCTATATTTGTATAATTTTAACTTATTTTCTTTATCTTTGTGCGTAGTTTGATATATATAGAATATCTAATATGGAGTAAATGATGAACACAAGAAATCAATATATAATAATGGCATTACTAGTAATAGTTATGGGTATTGGTGGGTATTTCATGTACCAACAAGACAAAGCAAATCCAGCTGAAGACACTTCACAAGCACTAGAATTTAAGGCTGAAGACGTAGATTTCTGGAAGTAGCTTAAATTTGATATATAATAAGATACACCCCTATAACAGATAGTAAAATACCGAATAAAACTGTTGAATTTATTATTTCGTGTTGTCTATTCAATAACCATCCAAAAATAACTCGGAATATAATCGTAGATCTTTGAATAGGCTCTACGATTGTAATTGGTGCAACTCCTAGTGCCATATACCTAAATAAATGCGATAAGAAACCCAAAAATCCAGTCAAAATAAACCATTTTACTCCCTGATTATTGAGAGAATAAATTTCACGAAACTTAGTTCTTGTTATTATGATTAGTACAAAAACGAGTACTGTAGCCGAAAAATAAGCAATGAATCCACCGACAATGTTTTGCTTGAGTCCACCACCGTCAAGACCAAGCTTTATGAAAAAAGGGCTCGAACCAAAAGCAAGCGCACACAGCAATCCCCACACATATCCTTTTTTATAATCCATAAGCACTCCGGATTTCGTTTTTTGGTTATATTTCCTTGCAAAGAAAATAAAAGTGGGGCCACCAAAGACAAAGCATATACCAACAAACAGAAAAAGATTTAACTGTTCATTGAGTAAAGTAAGTGCAAAAATTAGTGAAATTAGCAATGCTAGCTGAGTTATAGGACCTGATTGGGTTGCACCAAGTAATTGAGTAGACCTATAATTACAATAACGACCAATAACGAGATGAACAACTCCTGCAATTGAAAAGAAGAAGATTGATCTAATTGATAAATTTTTAATTAAATCAAAACAGTCAAATATTGCTAGAATTATAAAAAAAAGCGGCATTCCGAGAGGAACAGTTATAGCGATAGCTTGGTGGACAGGTGCGGTTAAAACACCTCTTCTGAGTGTTGTTGTGTTGAGGGCAAACATCATTGCTGAAATTAATGCCAAAATACTTCCCAACATATAATTTCTATTCCCTCTTTAAAATTCTATTTGCAGTATTAACAGATACATGCCAAGAACAGATAAGGCAACACCTAACATAACCCTTAAATTTATTATTTCATGATTTCTATTCATTAGATATCCAAATAAAACTCGAAAAATGACTGAAGTTCGATGAATAGGCTCAACTATTGAGATAGGAATTACCCCCAAGGCAACATACCGAAGTAGCTGAGCCATTGATCCCATAAGACCTGTAACTGTAAACCATTTGATCGCTCTGTCATCTATTTCGAGAATATCTTTGATTCTTACCCTTGAGGTAACCATTATCAGTATTAAAAAAAATATCGCCGAAATGTAGGATAAAAAACCCGCGATAATTGATAACTTTAACCCGTAATTCGATAATCCCGATTTCACCAAAAGTGGACTAATACCATAGCAAATTGCGCATGATAGCCCCCAAAAAAGGCCCGCTCTGTATTTCATCTTAATACCGGATCTTGTGAACTTGTCTCCCTGATGCCCAAGAAGTATTATCATCGGCGCTAAAACAACAAGAGCAATTCCAATTATATGAATATTTGTTATTTCCTCGTTGAATAAGTGATAAGCAAAAAAAACAGAAATTAACAGACCCATCTGAACAATTGGACCTGCCTGCGTTGCGCCAAGGCACTCAATCGTTTTGTAGCCAAAAAACCTACCAAATATAAAATGAATCACTCCTGCAAATGCAAAACATAGATATTGGAAAAACTCCAAATCATAAAATACAGACCATGAATTTGTGACGATAATGGCTAATAAAAAAACTGGAAATCCGATTGGAACCGTTACAATTATTGATTTATATACAGAGGCGAACAGTATGCCTCTTCTCAATGCTGTATCATTTGCAGCAAATGCTATCGCAGATAATACTGCGCATATCAGTCCAAGCATACTAATAAGTTAGAGTTAAGTTAACAGGTACGCCATGCTCTAGGCTAAAAAGTGCCTCCTCATATTTCGGAATACCTGTAGGAATATATGAATTACTATATGCATAGCCTTCTTTTGGTGTCCAGAAGATTGATGTATTGAACTTTTCGTCATTATTTTCATCATGAAACACAAAAATTGCTATTTCACCCTCATGGTAATCATCAATAGGAATAATTGTTGTGCCTTTTATGGCTACTTTTTTATAAGTCCTGTCTGGGTTAAACTTCTTAAAAGAGTTTTTATTTTCATAGAGGTGCAATACTATATAACCATTTTCGTTTAGTACATTATTTATTTCTGCACTCGCATGAGCTTGTACTTTTAATGGAGTCATTATTAATAATATAATAATGACTGTGAATACTAGAGATCTGGGTTTGGAGCTGCGATACATTCTTTTGTGACCTTCATCATCCAAGTATAAAACTCAATTCTATTGCCATCTGGATCGGTAATATAAAAGGCATGGCTACCGCTTCCCCCAACAAAACCTAATGTATCATCACCTTCAACATGCTTAGCCTCATGCCCATGAACATAGGGACCTGATACAAGCGGAATATTATTCTTTTTGCAGTGTTCAAGGGCGTTTAACCAATCCTCTCTTTCTGGCATTTCAAATGCAATATGATGTATACCAGGAGCATGTCTTTTTCCAGTATCCGATTGATCTAGCCCACTTCTATCCTTTTCTTTGTCTATTTCGAAGAAAACAATATCATGATGCCAATCTTCGCATCTAACAAAACACATCCTATGTTTTCTGTATGGCTTACCCCAAATACCAGTCAACTTTAGACCAACAACATCCCTGTACCATTCAAGAGACTTCTCTATATCACTAACCCAGATACCTACATGACCGACTCTGTGAACCCCTTCAAAAGGCATAATCCCTCCCTAATTGAATAGTTACAACATGAATAACTATAACATAAATGCCTGCATCTACTACAAAAAATCTATTGAATCTATGACTTTATCATGCGCTAAGTGCAATTTATCGACTATCTCATGCATCTGACTCTGACTCACTATAAATGGTGGAGCTAGCAATATATGATCTCCAATAACACCATCAATAGTTCCTCCACCAGGATAAATCATAAGGCCCTCTTCAAGGGCAAATTTTTTAAATAGACTATGAATACTATATTTTGGGTCAAAGGCTTTATTTGTTATGTTATTTTCTACAACCTCAATCCCTATTAACAATCCTTGCCCTCTAATATTTCCAATATATTTAGAATGACTGAATTTGTCTTCTAAGATTTTCCTCAAGTAGTTACCTTTTTCTATAATTTTATCCAGAAATCCCGGCACAACTAATTGCTCCAGAACCGCAACAGCAGCTGCACAAGCGGTAGGATGGGCAAGATAAGAATGCCCATGTTCAAAATATCCACTGTAATTCTTAATTGAAGAGTAGATCTTATCATCACATATCATGGCTCCAATAGGCTGGTATCCAGCGCCAAGACCTTTTGCAATACATATAATATCAGGAATTATATTGTAATCTTCAAATGCAAAGAGCTTACCACAACGTCCCATACCACACATAACCTCATCCAGAATTAGTAGAATATCGTATTTATTACATATTTCTCGTATCCTTTCGAAATATCCCCGCGAGGGGCAAACAGCACCCATTGTTGCGCCAACAATTGTCTCACAAATAAAGGATGAGACATTATCAGGTCCTAACTCAATAATCTTGGACTCAAGCTCATTCGCAACTCTTATTGCGTAATCTTTTTCAGTCTCATCATCTTTTCCCCATCTCCAAAAATGACAGGGGGCTATATGGTGTATATGCTGTGATAGCAAAGGTTCATATGGTTTACGGCGTGGTATATTCTCACCAGCAGATAATGCGCCGAGTGTACTTCCATGATATGACTGATGTCGTGAAATAATCTCAATTTTAGAAGACTTACCTCTTGATGCGTGGTATTGCGTTGCCAGCTTTATAGAGGCTTCCACTGCCTCTGAACCCCCAGACACAATATAAGTCCAATTAAGATCACCGGGCAAGTTCTCTGCTAAAATACTTGCAAGCTGTTCAGAGGCCTCGGTATTAAAAAAACCCGTGTGAATATATGATAGTTTTTCTGTCTGCTTAATGATGGCGTTTCGTACATTTGAATTGCTATAACCAAGAGTTGAAACAGCTGCACCACCGCACGCATCAATGTAGATTTTGCCGTCTAGGTCAGTTATATAAATTCCTTCACCAGATATAGCAATCGGCATATCATTACCAAGCTGTCTATTGAATAAATTTGTCACTCAACTCTCTCTTTGGTGGCACGCGCAGGAACTTCTGATTGAAAAATACAACTAAGTAGATAAATACTCCGGGTATGTAAAACCAGTATTTTGAAATACCCTCTTCTAACCTTTCAACACTAGTGATATTCATTCCATTTCTAAATCCACTTTTATAGGCAGGACTTTGAAAATTTGATATTGAAACCTGCTTGGCTCCCTCATGCAAAAAGGAGTCCATAACTGTAATCTCAAGACTGCTCCAATTCATTAATTCAATATTATATTGATTCTTATCAAATGTTATAACCTGCTGATTATCAAGTAGATCAATTGTTGTAAATCTTACTAAATTATCATCGATACCTAAGTTAAACTCCTCGAAATCTATATTGACAGATTGTTCGGGAAAAAATCTTTCTTGAAAAAATCCTGGTCGAAAGAGAATAAAACAGGCCAGTATCAGTAATGCAGACTCGTAGAACCTCATTTTTAAAATAAACCAATTTTGAGTTACAGAAGTGAATGCAAGAATAGCAAGAAGACTCATTGTAAAAACTAAAAAACCCTCAGCGAAGCTATCCACATTGATGAGCAATAACTCTGAATTGAATATGAAGACAAATGGTAATATGGCAGTCCTGCAGTCATACCAAAATGCCTGAACGCCAGTTTTAATTGGGTCGGCTCTACTTATTGAAGAGGCTGCATAAGCGGCTAGCCCAACAGGGGGCGTAACATCTGCCATCAAACCAAAGTAAAAGCAAAACAGATGAATGGCTATAATAGGAAAATCAAATCCTGCTTGACGACCTAAGGTTGACACAATTCCAACCATAAGTGTGGATACTATTAGATAATTTGCCGTTGTAGGCAACCCCATTCCTAAAATTATTGATAGTATAGCTGTCGCTATAAGTATTGGGATTATTGAGTCCCCAGCGATTATGGTAAGTAATTCTTGTATTGCGTTTGATAAGCCTGACGCGCCAATTGATCCCATCACTAATCCTGCAGCTGAGACAGCAATTGAGACAGTAATCATATTCTTTGCGCCATTCATAAGACCGACTGAAACAATTTTTTTGGTATCAATTACAGAGCCCCATATAGATAATATGTCTCTTGATTTGGATAAGATTATTTTTTCTAGCAATAGTATGCATACAAAGGTAAGTATACAATAAAGCGCACTCCTATCTGGACTGAAACGAAATACAGTAAGCATTAGTATCAATACTGCAATTGGAATTAGAT
>MDTD01134218.1_pt1 | contig 18448 bp, 18 predicted proteins | sample 811221 | NCBI WGS metagenome assembly MDTD01 (sample SAMN05326646, study PRJNA326480) | marine metagenome | isolation source: seawater | place: Pacific Ocean: South West | collected 2011 | reverse complement strand
TCGAAGCCTTCATAGTGTCGGGTAACAGGCCGGTGTTGCCACCGGCCCGTCCCCTCAGAACCGTGCTTGCAAGTTTCCCCGCACACGGCTCAAGCAAGTCCCTGATTAGACGCGCGGCGGCAGTCGGCATGGACAAGTCGCAGGTTCCGGTAGGAACCGTTCGTCCTGTCCCCATCCACATGAGACATGCGGATGGTTTCGCCATTGTAGAGGCTCTCGCGGCAGGTCGGGCATGTGTGCCGTTGCCGCTGCGCAACCTTCTGCCAACTGCGCGTGAGGTCAGTCCCTCCCATCCGGCGGGCCCGGTTTCGCCAGTAGTCGGCGAGGGCCGGATCGTCGGGGGAGTTGCGGTGTTTCACCATCGTCCAGCGCACGATTTTGATCGCGGCTGGATGGATCATGAACGCACCAGACTGCTTGTCCATAAAGGTGTAGCTGAAGTTCGGGCAGTTATAGTGCCGCCCGAAGTATTTCCGCATCCACCAGTGTTTCAGCTTCCTCGCATGGGCGCGGTGGCACCAGCGACGTTGCCGGACATGGACATAGTGTTCGATCCCTGAGAAGATTTTCCCAGCGACACTGTAACGGTAGTAGTTGCACCATCCACGTATCACCGGATTGGCAGCTGCAAGCAGTTGCCCCTGATCCGAGCCGACATGGGCGCGGAACAGGTCCCTGAGCTTCTTCCTGAACGCTTTGACGGCGTCCTTGGAAGGTTTGATCAGGGTCTTCGTGCCAGCGGCGCGGTCTGCCACCTTGTAGGAACGGACATTGAAGCCGAGGAAGTCGAAGCCTTCCCGTATGTGCCGGATGCTGGTCTTCTCCTCGGAGAGGTGAAGACCGCGCCCGGCGAGAAAGGCCGCAACCCGTGTCCTGGCCTCAAGCGCTTGCGTCTCAGTGTGGCAGATGACGACGAAGTCATCAGCATACCGCACAAAGACAGGGCAGTGAGGTTTCACGTATGAGGCGCTCGTGCCTCCGCGATACTCAATGCCCAGCGCTTCTTCCATTCCATGCAGGGCGATGTTGGCAAGGAGAGGACTAATGACCCCGCCTTGCGGTGTGCCCTGCTCGGTGGCGTGGAACACGCCATCTTCCACATAGCCTGCCTTCAGCCAACGGCGGATCATTCCCCTTGCGGGGAAGTTGCCGATAGCCTCCATCAGGGCTTCATGGTCGATATTGTCGAAACAGCCTTTGATATCGGCATCAAGAACCCAGACCCGTTTGGACCCGGACTTGGTTGCCAGATATATCCGCTCGATGGCGTCATGGACGCCACGACCGGGCCGGAACCCGTAGCTTGTCCCCTCGAACTGCGCTTCCCAACAGGGCTCAAGTGCATTGAGCACAATGGCCTGCTGGCACCGGTCGATGAGGGACGGGATTCCGAGCGGCCGTTTCTTACCGCTCGCTTTAGGGATATACACCCTCCGGGCTGGAAGCGGCTGCCATGCCTTGAGGTTCACCAGCTGGTTCGCAAGGTCGGCCCGCTCGGTCGGCGTCAGTGCGGTTCGCGCATCGACACCGGGAGAGGCTTTCCCGCGATTGATCTGGCTGACCCTTCGGATGGAGACAAGCAGGTTCGCCCGGCTGCGCAGCATCAGCTTTTGCAACGAGCGAACCGTCTTCCAGTCCCGCATTTCAGTCGCCCGATAGATTCTCCGGCGCAGCGTCCTGACGGTTCGATAGGCGGCAGGCCAGTCAATGGTCTGCCAGTGAACAGTTCCGTCGCTTACGATCAGGCCTTGCGGCCCGTCCATCTTTTCACGAACGGTTCGGTTGCTGTTCCACGAGATTACGGGGGACTCACCAGTCATCTGTCAGCACCCTTTCAGGTTGGGCATGGCCCTATCCGCCGGGTTATGTATTCCCCGTGCCTTTCGGCTGGCGGCATTCGCTTCTGATAACTTCCTACACCCGCTGAGGAGTTGGGCGGCTCTTGCGAGCCGCTTACCGGGCGCTGTTACCAGCGACCGGACCTCATCGGGGTTACTCAGTTCCGCATCTGTGAGATGCGACCGGGTTAGGTGCCTGCTATACGCCGGGGAATATCGACCTTCCAACTGAGGGATCCACGTGCCCCCAGCCCATTCCCTTGCTCCCCGTAAAAGCCACTTCCGGGGGACTGATGGGTAACGACGCATCAACACAGATTCACTTTCGTTCACCATACCGGTCTTCTCCTTGGACGGTTCACCGGCGTGTGGCTGCCAGCTCCCCGCTCGTTTCCGGAGGCTTCGCACCAGCCGGTTACCCAGCTCGCACGCTCCGGCTAGAAATGGTCGAGAAGGCTCGACCAGAGGCATCCCTGCCTCACTCAACAGATGCGACTTTCTGGTCGCACCATGGATCGCCCATTCCTCTGCGCCGGGAAGCGGCGACGCCGCCAGCATGGCGCGAACCTCGTCCATGATCTCGTCAGGCGTGGTCGCATCGATCCAGCGCCCATGCAGGCAGCCATTATTGTAGGCCGCAAGGCAGGCGACATAGATGCGGGGAGCATCTTCAGGCGGAAGTGCGGTAGCTGTTCCAAGGGTAGCAGGGGGTGCGGTGTCGCAAGGCATGTCGGGTCTCCTTCGCTGCCGCGTTCCTCCCGCGACAGGCGGGGGTGGGCGGCGGAAAAGGCCGGCAGGCCGGGCGGACAAGCGACCCGCGCAAGGCGGAAAGGTAGGAAGCCTTCAGACGCGTCAGATCACGATCCCCGTCGCCTTGCGCGGGTAGCGCGCCCGGCCAGACGTGCCGTCCGCCCACCCCCGCCGGCGCGGAGCTATCGAGGTGTAAGGAGGATGGCCCGATCCTGGTAGAAAGGCAGATTTATGTCGGCAGGCTTGCCGTCCAGACCGAATCGAAGATTCCTGCCGCCAATCTCACATGTGTCCTGTGGGGAGGACAGAGAATGCCTGTCTGGTTTCCGTTTGGGTTCGAACAGAGCCGCGCTGCTCATCAGGCGGCTGAACGGTTGAGGCATCATTTCCCGACCCTGAGCGTGGTCATTCATGAAGGCGGGATCGAGATACGGGGCATCTCCACTGAAGACGAATCGCGGATCCTGCGGGCTGCAGCAGACGCACTGATCACTTGCCGCAATGGGCTGGCCAACGCCGCCTGACCATCCGGGGAGCGAATGGTGATCCAGCGGCTTCCTGCATCCAGGATCATGCCACGCACCCGCGACCCCTCTGGCCGCACGGCCAGTGGGAAGCGCGTGGTGCGGCCCCCGGCCGGCAAGCCCCCGCAGCGCCGGTCCGCCCGGCCAGGCGGACCGGTGACCGGAGACGAGCCGGGCCAGCCAGACAATCGCGACACAAAGTGAGCTCTCGCCGCCTGGACAGCCCCGCGCAAGCGGGCCGGGGGTGGGTGATTCCTGCCGCGCGCTCAGAGGACGATCAGGCCAGTAGCGTCCTGTAACCTCCTGAAACAAGCTCGTTCCCCCGGGCGCGGGCCCGGCGGATCTCGTCCTTCATAGACTGGCCCGGCCCCGCCCAGGCCGCCTCGGCGCGCGCGTCGCCATAGATGATCGCCGCTGTCTCCCGGACCGAAAGGCCTGCCGATTGGCAGTCATGGGCGATCAGGGCATTGCGCAGAGCAAGGCTTGTCCGGCTCCATGGGACGGGTTTCCTTGCGGCGTACACGCACTGTGCGTTCTTCAATGTCCGCCAGCGCGAGGACATGTTCGTGGTGCCCCTGATCAGGAAGCCGAGACGGACCGGTTCCGGGGAAAGCATGGACATGCCGGTGCACTGGACCTGCACGACGCGGCCATTGCCCTTGACCAGCATGTGCTCGCGCCCGGCGGTGTCGACCAGATGTACGATCTCGCACTGTTTCACGGTTTTTTCGTAGATGGGGCAGGCTGCCTCAGAACCTGCAGGGCTGACCTGGACCTGAACCTGTCGCGGAAACAGCGCCGAAGACCAGAAGGCGTGGGCGGCAAATCCGTCATGGCGCGGGTCCGGGAAGAAGGCTAGCCCCCAGCGTTCTGCCGCCATCTGGTCCGTGCGGGGGCGGATCAGCGTAATGCCGTGACAGGCGGTCCGGACCGATATCTCGCCGGTCCCATGAAGCGCTGCCTCCTCTAGGAATTCCTCATCGCGCCGGAGGAATTCCCAGGCCCAGCGGCTACGCGACAGCGTCCGTGTGTAATCATAGCGATCAAGCACAGATTGTAACAATACAGGGCAGTTCGACATGGCTTCATCCCCCTTGCGGAACTCCCTGCAAGATGGATTCCAAAAACAACCAAAAAGAGAAATCAGATTGTGTGAGGGGAGAGCCCTGCTTCCCCGGGTCGAACAGCCCCTCCGCATCTGTAACCCCGGACAGAAGCAATTTCCGACGATTCCGCCTCTATCCTTGTTTTCAACTTGTTGGCAATACTGGTGTCAAAAAGAGGTGGAGGAATGACAAGAAGGCGACGGACGGTGCCCCGCAAAAGCTCAAGGTCACCGACAGAGGTCGACAAGCAGGTCGGACGAAATGTCCGCCGCTACCGCAAAGACATGCACATGACGCTGAACGAACTGGCCGACCAGCTGGGTGTCAGCCAGCAGCAGATACAGAAATACGAGACAGGAGAAAGCCGTATCAGCGCCTCCATGGTCCTGGCCATCAGCGACGTTCTCAATGTCGGTATCGAGGACCTCTTCATCGGCACACGCAACCTGAAGAGAGCAAAAAAGACCCCGCTCGAAACCGCCCGCCGCGAATGCCAGATGTGGATCGACCGGGCCAACTCCAAAGAAACCCTCCGTCAGATGGCACGGGTCCTCAAGGCGATGTCAGGTGAGAATTAGACGGTTTGATTCCCAACCATCCTCGTGGTTTCGCAGAGTGTTTCATCTGGCGTGAGCGGATGCTGATCGCATTATCAACTGGACCTGAGCGCATTCAGCATCTTGCGAGCGCCGGCCAGTTGGCGGTCGTTCATATTGGCGAGAATGGAATTAATATCGGTCAACAGCTCACCTCGGTCGCCCGGTGGAAATGGCGCAGCTCCGAAAAGAACTTGTGCTGGTACACCCAGTGCTTCTGCGATTTTCTCGACTGTTTCGAAAAGAGGTGCAGACACACCGCGTTCAATTTTACCAATCGTCTCTCTAGACACACCTACTTCAGAAGCAAGTTGTTCGAGAGTCCACCGAATAGCGCGCCGATAATGGCGTACGTTTGCACCGAAGATTTTCTGAAGTTCCATCGCCTAGCTCCTGCAGCTAGGTGGAAGAAATCGCGCGTGCATTTCGAGAAATGAGAACTTTACATTCTCAAAAATGAGAACTAGAAGTTCTCTTAAGTAGAAATTCGGTACTAGTTGTTTGCATAATGAGGTTTGCTCGCAACTCGCTGCACATCTGCATGGTTGGCAACCCATGGTGCTCGCCAGTCAAGGAATGACTTCAATTCCCTGTGTTCCGTAAGCGGAATGAATGGCTGAATTTGCTCAATACGGATACGGCGATTGTGCACTTGATAAATGTCTGAGTTCAATTCCCAACTGGCAGGTGTTCGGCGAGCGAAACGTCAAGAGGACTCTCCAATGATGCCTGGAAACCCAAGCGATTTGGAGCAGGGCAGAGATGCCGCTTCCACCACACCCACACCAACCCCCATCCCCCTCCGCAGCCCAGACCCCCTCAATCACATCTTCCGCCACCAGTACGACCAGCTCGTCCGCTTCTGCCGCGCCCGGATCTCCAACCCGTCCGATGCCGAAGACCTCGTCCAGGACGCCTTCGTCTCTGTCCGCCGCGCCTATGCGGGCAAACCGGCCGAGGACCTCCGCGCACTCCTCTTCACCACGGTCCGCAATCTCAGCGTCAATTACCTGAAATCAGGCCGCATCCGCCACGCCCGCCAGTCGGAGGAAATCGGCGAGGCCGCAGACCGGCTGGCCTGCCAGCGCACACCCACCCCGGAGCAAATGGTCATGGACAGAGAACGCCTCGCCATCGCCGAGCAAACCATTGCTGCCATGAAACCCCGCAAACGCGATGCGCTCCGCCTTCACCGTTTTGAGGGCCTGACCTATGACGAGATCGCCCGGCGCTTGTCAGTCTCGCCGACAACCGTCAAAACGGACATCGCGGAGGCGATTGCCGAAATCGCCGAAAACCTGTCCGAAGCCGCAAATCGCGCTCCGGCAGGGGGTAAGTGAGCAAAGCGATGACGGACAAAAGGGGTGAGGCGGCGCGGCGGGAGACCGCCGCCCTCTGGTTTGCAGAGCTGCAGGCGGCGGACGTCAGTCAGGCGATCTGGGAACGTTTTCTCGAATGGGAAAGGGACCCGGCCAATGCCGCCGCCTATCGCGAGATCGAAACAACGCTCGGCATCCTCGACCAGACAAGTCTTTCCCAGGCGGAGACCGGAAGCGAAACCAGGCCGGGCAGGGGCCGCAAGTCGGCGCTGCTGGCCCTTGCCGCTGCGGCCGCCGTCATCCTCCTCTCCGCCACGGCCCTGATGACCCTTCGCAAGCCCGGCGCAGGGCCCAGCCCGCTCACCTATGCCACCGCCATCGGAGAACAGCAGGCGGTCACCCTCGAAGACGGATCCGTCATCACGCTCAACACGAACACCAGGCTGACCGTCCTCTATTCGAAAACCGAACGCCTCATCCGCCTCACACAAGGCGAAGCCCTGTTCGAGGTCGAACATGCTGACCGTCCTTTTCTCGTGGAGGCCGCCGGCACGCGCACGCGGGCGCTTGGCACCGAGTTCGATATTCATGCCAAAGAAAGCTCCGTCTCGGTCACCCTGATCAGGGGCTCGGTCCGCGTCACCGGATCCCGGCCGGAAGAAGGCAAATCCCCGCCGGGCGAGATGCCCGGAGAGAGCCTGCAGGAGGGGATCGTCCTCAAGCCCGGTGACCGGCTGGACATATCGCCGGGCATGCTCCCCACCCGCTCCACCATCGACCCCGCCCGGGCCGGCAAATGGCGCGAAGGCTTCCTCCAGTTCGACAATACGACGCTTGCAGACGCCATTGCCGAAATGAACCGTTATTCCACGACAAAGCTGCAGATCGAGGACCAGAGCCTCGCTGCAGAACGCATCAGCGGAACATTTCCGGCCGGCAAGCAGGAGGAGTTCGCCGAGAGCCTCGCGCTTTATCTTCCTGTCGATGCGCAACCGTCAGGGACCACCATGCTCATCGTCCCAAGGACAGCGTCGTCGAAGACGCAACCGGAAAACTGAACGGACATCTCTCATGTGCGGCAAGTTCACTTACATGGCGACCTGGGCCCAGGTCGCCGATTTCTCGGCGCCGCTGGCATCGCGCCCCAGCAATGCGCCGGAAGAGACGGCCATGCCGATGCGCCGCGCGCCGGTCCTGCACCTCAGTGCAGACGCGGAGCGAACCCAGACTGAAATGGTCTGGGGCTTCACCAGGGAACGTCATGGCCGGCGTTATCCCGATCACATCCACGCGCGGGATGACAAGCTGCTGGCCTCCCGTCTGTGGCGTCCGCATTTCGAGGCGCGGCGCGGTATCCTGATCGTCAGCAGTTTCAATGAGGGGCAGGAGGTTCCGACCTATAAGGCGGACCGGGTGACGCCCACGGGTAATATGAAGACCGTCCAGTGGACCATCCGACCGAAGGATAGCTCCCGCCTCGCCATCGCTGTGATCTATCGCATTCTGGAAACGGCGGAAGGCTCGGTGCCGGAGTTCGTGATGTGCACGACGCCGGCGAACAAGGGCATCGCAGCATTCGTCACAGGCGATCCGGACAAGCGCATGCCGGCAGTGCTGCAGGAAGCAGGCATTCCGGTCTGGCTCGGGGAGACGGGGGCAGCGCTTGAGCAAGTACAGGCCTGCCTCCGGACATTCGAGGATGGAGGCGCCTGGGACATGCAGCCGGAAGCCAGTCTGAAAGCCCCTTCAAGGAAAAAGTCACCGAAGGCAGAGCAGGGCGACCTGTTCTAGTCGCGCCGGCTTCCACAGGTTTCAGTCAGGCGTTTGCCGAGGAGCCCGGAAAGCTGGCTTGACTCGCAACACATGTAAAGAACAAAAAGGGAACATGAGCGATGAGCCCTTCCTCTCCAGGCTTCAGGCCATGCGTGCCGCCAGCGTTCCGGCAGGCGCCAGGCATGGCGAACTCCGGCTGGCGCCCTCCTTGAGCCTCGCACGGGGACGGGTGCATGAGGTCATGGGCGACAGCGCAGATGTGTTCGCCCTGATCATGGCGGGCGCTGCTACCGGACCTGTCTTCTGGACCGGGTTTTCACGCGATGTCGAAAGCCTCGCCCCGACCGGTGTGCAGGTCTTTCTCGATCCGGCGAGACTTGTCCTCACTATCGGTCTCAATCGCGGCGAAACCCTCTGGGCGGCTGAGCAGGCGCTGCGTGCACGCTCGGCTGCCTGCGTCGTCATCGAACTTCAGGACGGACCGGATCTCAGGGAAAGCCGGCGGTTGCAGATCGCAGCGGAAGAGGGCGGAGCGCTGGGGCTGATCCTCGTGCGCGGCCGTGCGTTCACCTCGGCTGCGGAGACGCGCTGGCAATGCGATGCGGGCGCGGGCGGCGGTTGGGTCTGGACCTCTACCAAGAGCAAGCGAGGCACACCAGGGGCATGGCGTGTCTCATGGAAAGGAAGACATCATGCGCCGGACCTTGTTCCTCTGGCTGCCACAGCTTCCGCTTGACCGGCGGATCCGGCTTGGCGATGCGCGTACGGAAGGCGCCTTCGCCATCATGGCCGAGATCCGCAATGCGTGGCGATTGACACATCTCTCGGAAGCGGCCCGGCAGGCAGGGCTTTCCGCCGGCCTGTCGCTTGCCGACGCACGGGCCATCTGTCCCTCCCTGCTGACCGAACCTGCAGATCCTTCGAGGGAAGAAGCGCTGCTCCGGGCGCTCTGGCGCTGGGCTGACCAGTTCTCTCCGCGTATTGCCCTGGCACCGCCGGATGGGCTCATCCTCGACATCGCCGGTTGCGCGCACCTCTTTGGAGGCGAAGCAGGAATGGCGGAGACGATCCTGCAGAGGGCGGGTGATCTCGACATGACTGCACGGATCGGCATTGCGGATACCAAGGGGGCTGCCAGCGCGCTTGCGAAGTTTGCGGCAACCCCTGTCGCAATTGCCAGCCCCGGAGAGACGGCGAAGGCGCTGGAGGACTTACCCCTGGCGGCCCTGGGTCTCGCGCCGGCGCTCGTCAATGACATCCGCCGCACGGGGCTTCAGACCATCGGGCAGCTCTATTGCATTCGGTCCTCCGAACTTGCCCGGCGGTTTGGTCTCAGCCTCACCTCGGTTCTGGACCGCGCGCTGGAACGGACACCGGATCCGGTCGTGCCCGCGAGCGCCGATCCTGTTTATGCGGCGCGTGCGACGCTGCCGGACCCGATCGGATTGCAGGAGGATATCGAGCGCGTGATCCTGCGTCTGGCGGGCTCGGTATGCGCCCGGTTGAAGGGGGCGCAATGTGGGGCAAGGCGCTACCGGCTCACGGTGCGTCCGGTCGACCGCCCGGAAGAGGTCATATGTATCGGCTTTGCCCGTCCGGGGGCCGTACCGGAGGCCGTGATGCAGCAATTCCGCCGCCCGCTGGAGACGCTCAGACTTGAGTTCGGGGCAGACTTCTTCCGGCTGGTCGCAGAAGTGATCGAGCCGCTGCACCCCCGGCAGGCGGGGCTTGGGGGGCAGGACAGCCGGGAAGATGATCGCGCCGACCTGATCTCGACACTCGGTAACCGGCTCGGCTTTGACCGGGTGCGGGTGTTCGCGCCAAGGGACAGCCATCTGCCCGAACGCGAATACCTGACGCTTGAAGCCATGGAACGGCCGGAGGCTCCCGATTGGCAGGCTTCACCCCGGCTGCGGCCGATCCGGATCTATCATCCGCCGGAGCGTATCCATGTGGAAATAGCGGGCCGGCCACCCCGTGAATTCGAGTGGCGCCGGCAGTCCTACAAGCTTGCGAGTGCAACCGGGCCGGAGCGTCTCGCCGGGGAGTGGTGGCAGCCGGACGGAGGCGCGCTTCGCGACTATTGGCGGGTCGAAACGCAGGAAGGACCACGCCTCTGGCTGCTGACCTGGCCGGGCGCGCAGGAGCCAGCCTGGTATGTGGCGGGGCGGTTCCCATGAGCTATGCCGAACTCTGCACAATGAGCAATTTTACCTTCCTCACAGGCGCCTCCCATGCCGAGGAGCTCATCGCGCGGGCAAAGGCGCTGGGACTTTCAGCGATAGCCATTGCGGACAGGAACACATTTGCCGGAATTGTGCGCGGGCATGCGGCGGCAAAGGAGCTGGGTGTCCGCTACATTGTCGGCGTGCGGCTTGGCCTCAGAGATGCCCCCGACATTCTCGCCTATCCGAAGACCCGTACCGGCTATGGCCATCTCTGCCGTCTGCTCACCCTCGGCAAACGGCGTACAGAAAAGGGCAAGTGTGACCTCTCACTGGAGGATGTGATCCAGTGGGGACAGGACTGCCTCTTCATCGTCATGGGCGGAGAGGGCGACGATACGGCAACAGCCTTGTGCCGATTGAAGGAGGCTTTCGGAGAGGATGTTTTCGCCGGCCTCGCGCCGCAATATGACGGCGACGACGACGCCCGCTTCACACGGCGGGCCAGCCTCGCCAGGCAAACGGAAACGCCTCTGGTCGCCCTCGGAGATGTCATCATGCATTCCGGCAAGCGGCGCATGCTGGCCGACATCCTCTCCTGCATCCGGGAGAAAACGACCATCGACAAGCTCGGTCGGCGCGCACTGCCCAATGCCGAGCGGCGCCTCAAATCGGAGTTCGAAATCCGCCGCCTGTTCCGGGACTATCCGGAAGCCGTCCAGAATGCCGGCCGCATTGCGGAACGCTGCATGTTCTCCCTCGATGAACTGAAATACGAATATCCCGACGAAATCACCGACGGCGTGCCGCCGAACGAACGGTTGCGAGCCCTAACAGAGGAGGGATTGCGGCGTCGGTATCCGGACGGAGAAACCCCTGCAGTCCGCGCCCTCGTCGAGAAGGAGCTGACACTCATTACCGAGCTCGACTATGCCCGCTACTTCCTGACCGTCCACGACATCGTCGCCTTCGCGCGGTCGAAGAACATCCTCTGCCAGGGCAGGGGCTCGGCGGCGAATTCCGCCGTCTGCTATGCTCTCGGCATCACCGAGGCCTCGCCCGAGACCATATCGATGGTGTTCGAGCGCTTCATCTCCGCCGCCCGCAACGAGCCGCCGGACATCGATGTCGATTTTGAACATGAGCGGCGTGAGGAGGTGATCCAGCATATCTACGAGAAGTATGGGCGCCACAGGGCCGGCATCTGCTCGACCGTCATCCATTTCCGCTCGCGGGCGGCCATAAGGGAAGTCGGCAAGGCGATGGGGCTTTCCGGAGATGCCGTCGCGGCCCTTGCGAGCCAGGTCTGGGGCACGAACAGCGGTGGCATTGCGGATGAGCGCGCAAAGGCTGCCGGGCTCGACCTTGCCGACCGGCGGCTCCAACAGACGCTCGCGCTGACAAAGGAGATCATCGGGTTCCCGCGCCACCTTTCCCAGCATGTCGGCGGGTTCGTCATCACCCGCGGCCGGCTCGACGAGCTCTGCCCGGTTGAGAATGCCGCAATGGCCGACCGGACCATTATCGAGTGGGACAAGGACGACATCGATGTCATCGGCATGCTGAAGGTGGATGTCCTCGCGCTCGGCATGCTGAGCTGCATCCGCAAGGCGTTCGACCTGCTGCGGACATGGAAGGGAATGAGCTATTCTCTGGCCACGCTGCCGCCGGAAGACCCTGCGGTCTATGACATGCTCTGCGTGGCTGACACGATCGGTGTGTTCCAGGTCGAGAGCCGGGCGCAGATGAGTTTCCTGCCGCGCATGCGGCCACGCTGTTTCTACGATCTCGTCATCGAGGTTGCGATCATCCGTCCCGGTCCGATCCAGGGTGATATGGTGCACCCCTACATCAAGCGCCGGCGCAAGGAGGAAGCAATCGTCTATCCGTCCGAGGCGCTGGAACCGGTCCTCGGCAAGACGCTCGGCGTGCCCCTGTTTCAGGAACAGGCCATGCAGATCGCGATTGTCGCGGCCGGGTTCACGGCGACCGAGGCGGACCAGCTCCGCCGGGCGTTGGGAAGCTTCAGGGGCCCAGGGTCGGTCGAGACGTTCCGCGAGCGTTTCATCGCCGGCTGTCTCCGCAATGGCTATGATCTCACATTCGCTGAGACCTGTTTCCGGCAGCTTGAGGGTTTTTCCGGTTACGGTTTCCCGGAAAGCCATGCCGCCAGCTTTGCACTGCTTGTCTATGCCTCCTCATGGATCAAGTGCCACCATCCGGAAGTGTTCTGCTGTGCGCTCCTGAACGCCCAGCCCATGGGATTCTATGCGCCTGCCCAGATTATCCGAGATGCACGCGCCCATGGCGTCAAAGTGCTGCCCGTCTGCGCAGAACGCAGCTATTGGGACAATGTGCTTGAACCGGCAGGAGATGGATCGCTCGCCGTGCGGCTCGGCTTTCGCCAGATCAAGGGGATTTCCGAAGAAGACGGACACTGGCTCGCCGCCGCGCGCGGCAATGGCTACCGTTCCATCGATGCCGTCTGGCGGAGGGCGGGCGTTGGGCGCGGCGTTCTCTCGCGGCTGGCAGGCGCTGATGGGTTTGCGGAATATGGCCTCAGCCGCCGGGATGCCGTCTGGGAGGTCAAAGGTCTTGGCGGTGACAAGCCCTTGCCGCTGTTCGAACGGGAGGGTGAGGGGCTGCCCGCCATAGCTTCTGATCTCCCGGCCATGTCCGAACGGGAAGAAGTGTTCGAGGATTATGTCGCCACACGGCTGACGCTCCGGGATCATCCCGTCAGGCTGCTCCGTCCGGAGATTGGCAGGTTCACCGAAGCTGCCGCCATCCGCAATGCGCCGGACCGGCAATGGATCACTGTCACAGGGCTGGTCATCACGCGACAGCGGCCGGGCACGGCAAGCGGCGTGATCTTCCTCACCCTCGAAGACGATACCGGCGTCTCGAACGTCATCGTCTGGCCTGGCACGTTCGAAAAATACCGCAAGCAGGTGATGGCGGGACGCCTTGTCCGTGTGACGGGCCGGTTGCAGCGGGAAGGCATCGTTACGCATGTGGTTTCGTCCCGTATCGAGGATCTCTCCTGCCTGCTCGATACGCTGGGGGATGCAAGCAGCGCCGGAACCCTGATCGATCCGACCCATGACAATGCCGACGACGTTAAACGCCCCACGCCTTCCGGAGAATACGGGCCGCGGCGTCCGGAACGAAAACCTCTCTCCGAAGAGATCACCGCCGAACTCCAGAGGGCACAGCAGTTGCGGTACGGGACTGGTGGCCGCCATCCTCGCGAGCAGGCGAAGAAGCTCTTTTACAGCCGGGATTTTCATTGAGCGCAGAGGCTCAGGCCAGTACGTGAAACGTGTGCCAACCGGAATTTGTCTGTCCGGCGATAAACGCCAGTGAGGACGACGCTGAATACATGCAGCCGCAGCTGGCATGGCCGGGACGCATGTCTGGTTTTAAATAGGAAACGATCGTCGGGCCAACACAATCCGGAAATCACTGGGAATCCAACCAGGGGGTGATATAGGTACCAGCCTGCCGGATCGCAGCGGGGGGTAAATGACTGACGCAAACGCAGGCCTGAAAGCTGCGCTCGTGGACTATGTCCGGCTAGAGCACGCCCCTCATTATGCCGTCCTTGTCACTGGGCCGTGGGGGATCGGCAAGACCTACGTCGTGCGCCGGTGCCTCGACGAGGCCAAACTCGAGAACGGCTACTATTATGTGAGCCTGTTCGGAGCCGAAACGAAATCCGATATTGACGCAGCCATCTTCAAGGCCGTGCATCCCGCCATGACGGGAAAGGCGGCCAGGGTGGGCGGTGCTGTCCTGAAAAGTGTCCTGAAATTCGGGGGCGTCGAAAGCGACCTCTCGCTGGAAAAGATACTCGATGGCATCAAGGGCGGTCTTTATGTGTTCGACGACCTTGAACGCGCCGAACTCTCGATCGGCGCGATTCTTGGCTATATCAATGAGTTCGTTGAGCATGACGATTGCCGTATCGTCCTGATCGCCAATACAGATCACAAGATGGACGAGGACGAAGTCTTCCGGACCCAGCGGGAGAAGCTCGTCGGGCGCACCCTGAAAGTCCAGTCCGCCCTCGCGGACGCCTATAATTTCTTCCTTACAAAGATCACCGATCCGGATGCGCGGGCTGTTCTCGAGCGTTCAACGGAGACCGTTCTCGGAATCTATGAGGGGTCTCAGGCAGAGAATCTGCGGGTCCTGCAACAAAGTCTCTGGGACTTCGAACGGCTCTATCGGCTGCTTGCGCCGGAACACAAGGCAGAGGCGGACATTGTGGACCGCCTGCTGAGGCTGATGCTTGGCTTCGGGATCGAAACCAAAATGGGGCGTCTTGGCCGCGAGGGCATTATGCAGCGCTCGACGCGCTTTGCCTCCATGTTTTCAGGCCTCGGCGGCAAGGACAAGGCGTCCAGCCCGATTGTGGAAGCAGACGGACGGTACGCGATGGTCGATCTGTTCGATCCGCTTCTGTCCAATGAAATATTGGTTGCAACATTGCTGGATGGTGTCTTCGACGCAAAGCAGGTGCAGGCCTCCATCAATCTGCAGCCGCCCTTCCGGAAAGACGGGCCACCGCCTGCCTGGCAGGTGCTCGCCTTCGGGGCCTTTCAGGAGGACGAAGTCCTCAGCGCGGCGCTCGAAACCCATAAATCCGAATTCGCGGGCCACGCCTATGACACGCCGGAAATTGTCCTTCACCTGTTCTCGATCCGCCGCCGTCTGGCACGTCTTGGCCTGATCGATACGATGGAAGACGCGGTCGCGGACGAATTGATAGCCTATGTCGATGCCATCCAAGCGAAGGGTGAGCTTGCCCCCATTGATCCGCTGGATGTCAGCCAGCGCCTGGACCATGGCGGCACCAGTGGTGTCGTCTATTCAGAGCCCGATCATCCGGACTTCAGGCGCCTGAAATCCTATCTCGAAGGCCGGTGCCACGAGGTCTTTCATGCCAGTCTGGCCGGCGATGCGCCTCAGCTGCTGGACCTGATGGAAGAAGGCTCCGATGCGTATCTGAAGGCCATCGCTCACGGTTCTGGCGGTGGCGGCAAATTTGCTGACTCCCCGGTCTTTGCGGCCATCCGGCCTGCGGACTGGGTTGACCGGTTCGTGGCGCTTGACCCTCGAAGCCAGCAGGGTGCCGCCTCAGCGATGTTTGCGAGATACCGGTATGGAGCGTTGAACATGGCACTTTCCGGTGAACGGGATTTTGTGAGGTCGGTCGTTGCGGAGCTGGCGGCTCGAGAGGCGGAGGAAAGCGGATTTGGAAAAGAACGCCTTACTGCCTGCAAACGCTACTTTGAGCTGGCTCAGGCGACTATAGAGGAGGGAATACCAGAATGACATCATATTTGACATCATATACGACATCATCTATATAGATCATGTCAATCGTACTGGATATCGACGTGGTTGTGGATGGTTGCCGGCCGGACGGCGGAGCGAGCTATGAACTCATGGTCAGGATCGCGAGTGGCAAGCTGAAAACCTATTGTTCGCCGGAACTCCATGCAGATTACGGTGTTGCCCTGCAGGGTGCCGTGCAGCGCCGCGAAGTCAGGCTGAGCTCTGCCAAGGCCAGTCAGCTCCTGGATTCCTTCAGCCATTTTGTCACGAGCGTTGACATCGAAATGGCGCATATCGCCGAAATTATTGCGGAAGCGCCTGACCTCGTGAATGTGATCGCAACCGCCAGGAGTGGGAAGGCCGAGATGATTGTCACCAACCGGCCGGATGAGGTCAAAGCGGTCCTGAAGTCCAGGACCATCAAAATTGTCCGGCCTGAGGATATGATTTGAGAGAGGAGATGTGACATGGCTGCGAGTGCGAGCCAAAGATTTGCCCTGAGTATGCCGAAATCACTCAAGACTGAGGTCGCGCGCCTCGCGGAAGCGGATGGTGTGTCGATCAATGCCTGGATCAATGCAGCGATTGCCTATCGCGTCGGAGGCGAAGCCACGGCCGAGGCCTTCTTCCAGCATCTGCGTGAGAGCAGCGATCCTGCGGCGATGCTGGCCCTGCTCAAGGAATCCCAGCAGGGTTGATCATCAAGCTGGCTGCCGCGCCGGGATCGGGATGCGGAAGGGTCGGCATCCTGACATCCTCCGGTCTGGCCATCCCGGACGGCTTCATCCGGAAGATCCCACGGGATGACCATGATGGCCTCGCAGGGCAATTAACTAAACGTTGCCCTAGAGGCGAGCGATACGGAACCGGGATGTCCAACACGAAACAAATTCTGGCGATGCTGAAGAGCAAGGCGGCAGGGGATGATGAGCAGTTCTACTCCATCGCCCTGCAAGTCGCCGCTGCAGAAGCGCGCCGCGGACATCGAACCACAGCTGAAGAGCTGCGCAGTGCGGTTGATCTGGCGCGAAGCACGAAGTCGCGCGGGGCTGCTGTGCCGATACAGTTTTCACAGCCGCGGGGCGAGCTGGAGTCCCTGATCGATCTTCGGGAACCGAAGCTGAAACTCAAGGACGTCGTGCTGTATGAGGGCTTGCGGGAGAAACTCGAGGACCTCATTCGTCAACAAAGGAAGCGCGAATGGCTGCGGGAGCATGGGAAAACGCCGAACCGTTGCGTGCTGTTCATCGGCCCTCCCGGATCCGGAAAGACGATGTCGGCCGAAGCACTTGCGGGCGAACTTCACCTTCCCCTGTTCGTGATCCGCCTGGAGTCCCTCATTACCCGATTCATGGGTGAAACGGCCGCCAAGCTCCGCCTGGTTTTCGATGAAACCCTGAAGCGCCGCGGCGTCTACCTGTTCGACGAATTCGACGCCATCGGCGGTCAACGATCAGCCGCCAACGACGTCGCCGAAATGCGCCGTGTGCTGAATTCCTTCCTGCAGTTCATGGAAGAGCCCAACGCCACGGACAGCGTGCTTCTCGGCGCGACGAACCATCCGGAAATCCTGGATCGCGCCCTGTTGCGGCGGTTCGACCTCGTCCTGCAATTTTATCCACCTTCCGAGGCGCAGATCAGGGATCTGATCTCAAAGAATTTGCGCCCCCTGAAGTTTCCGAGGCTTGGCTGGAAAAAAATCATCGAGGCTGCCCATGGTCTCAGCCAGTCTGAAATCGTGAGGGCTGCGGAAGATGCGGTAAAATGCGCAATTCTGGATGAACGGGATACGCTGAAGACCGATGATGTCCTTCGCTACCTGAACGGCCGAAGAGAAATGCGGGAAGCTTTTTCGCAAACAGCGAAGTAGGGTTGATCCGCAATGCCTGAATTCGACAAGCCGCATATCGACATCAGCCGGCGTGTAAACAGAACCCAGTACCAGGCCCCAAGACAGAACATCGGAGGCGGCGGAGCGCCTCGCATTCGCGCCGAACATGGCGCACTGGTCGCCGCGCAATTCGAGGCAGCTTTCCGGGATGCCGATGCGCACCGCACCGAGGATGAGCGGGTTGACGCTGCCGAAAGTGTCTATATCGAAGTCAATCTCAGAAGGGGAAGCAGTCCCGATAAGGTATTGCTGCGAAATCGTAACAGACGCGGCCCGGCCGCCATATTGACGCTGTTCAGGATGCCCCGGAAGAATTGAGATGAGCCCGATGAACCGCCGGACAAGGCCGGACACAGGCGCAGAATGGCCTGCCTGTCAAAAACTATTCCGGCAGATGGCTGTACGTAAGAAACATTTTTCCGTCTGATCTGCCAACTGATCTGTTGACCCCTTTGAGCAACGCAGCCTGCAGGGCTGCGCCCGGGCTCAGGGTCAATTCCAGAGGGGATCATGCAAATCACCAATTCGTTCAAACGCGCGCTGCTCAGCGCTGCGGCGCTCTCGCTCGTGCCGGCTTTTACTCCGTATACCGCAATTGCGGATCCGCAATCGGAAGGGCAGGCGATCCGGTTCTCCATCCCGCCGCAGGCCCTCGGAGACGCATTGCGCGTCTTCAGTGAGCAATCGGGAACCCCGGTCCTGTTTTCCGAAGACATTGTCTCCGGGAAGACAGCCCCCGGTCTTGAGGGCGCATTCAGTCCCGATGAGGGCCTCCGGACCCTTCTCGGTGGGAGCGGGCTGGAGGCGGTCACCGCGCCGGGCGGCACGCGCATCATCCGCGAAATAGCCGAAAAATCCGCAAGGCGGGACGCACGCCCCCAGCCTGTCAAACAGGAGGAAGCGGCTGCGCCCGTGCGGATCGAACCTGAGACGGAAGAGGAGCCCAGCGGCGTGTTGCGCGCCGACAAGGTAACCGTGACCGGGACGAGCCTCCGGGGACTGGCGCCGGAAAGTTCGCCCCTGCAGATCTATGGGCGCGATGAGGTGTAATATCAGCTAATCAGCGAGACACCTGATTGAGGAATTATAGTCGTTCTCGAAGCGCTTCGTAAGGTGTTTTTCCATTGAAGGCGCCATGTGGTC
>MDTD01052589.1_pt1 | contig 18448 bp, 15 predicted proteins | sample 811221 | NCBI WGS metagenome assembly MDTD01 (sample SAMN05326646, study PRJNA326480) | marine metagenome | isolation source: seawater | place: Pacific Ocean: South West | collected 2011 | reverse complement strand
TTATTATTGACTGATCTTTAATGGAGTCGAATTTGCTTATAGAGTCATCTGATTCATGAAAATGCTTTATCCATCGAGGATAAAAAAGGAAAGCTATAGAATTGAAAGCCATAAACAAACCTTGGGCTCCCAAAAATGCAAATTGATATAAACCTAGTGAATTTCTACCTTCAAACGCAGCAGCTATAACTATTCGGTCAACTGAGGAAAGAAGAGTTAGTATGACAGCATAGAGTAACATTGGAAAACCACTGAATATTAGGTATTTAATTAAAGACAAGTTCAGATGAAATTTAATTTTCTTTACATAAAAAAAGGCAACTAGGTTAAAAAATATATTTGAAATTAATACTGACCAAATAACTGCATCTATAGAGTACTTTTCCACAAATAGTATTACTCCAATAAGGTTTATTAGCTGAGCTAAAAATTCTAGAGTCATAAGTTCGTAATATCGACTATAAAGTCTGAGATATCTCAAAGAAAATATCTTTAGTTGATTGAATACAACAAGTATCAATATCATCCAAGAATATTCTTTTAATTCTTGAGGCAGAAAGTTTAAGTCAGTAAATTCAAACACAAGAAAACTGATTAGAATTACCATGAGAGGTAAAATTGTGAAGCTAAGGGCTGTGTTGATTACTTTATTCACGTATTGCTGTTTTTTTTCGTCCTCCAAGTAAATTGCAACATCTCTGTTCATTGAAGCAAAGACGCCTAAATTTGAGTAATTCAAATACTCGACAATCAGCATCACGATGGCGTAAGAACCTAGAAAGGTTGGACCTAAAGATGAAGCAATATAGAAAGATTTAATTACTCCCAGTCCCATGACAAGATACTTCACAAATGAATAAATAATTCCAACTTTAATAAACTCTTTCATATAGTCAGATTTAACTTAAAAAGTTTGTGGAGGATACTTCTTCATGAAGTCTAAATTCTTTTGAATAACTTGTTCAGCAGCTTTTTTTAATAATGCAAGATCAGAAGAATTTACCTCTTTAAGTATATTAATACTCTCATCAAAATTGGATTGCTTTGTTGGTCTTTTGAATATTTTTTCATCCAAAAGACTGAGGTATGTAAAATTATCCCAATCAACTAAATTCCAACATACATATTTGTAATTCTGGTAGATAACAGCCAAACAGTGTCTATTTCTTTCTTTCCTTGGCATCATAATTGTTTCACCAAAAGTAAAGTTTTTAAAGTCAGAAGAATACTGAGGTAGAGATTTCAAGTCTTCATTAAAATCTTTTCCTAAGCAGTTGTTAATTAATTGATGTATCTTAAAAATAGAATTCACACTTCCTTCAAGGTCTTCATCTGTATATTCAAACCAAGAAGGATGTTTAACTATTAGAGGTACTTTTAACCTCTCCTCATAGAGACTATACTCATCTCCCTTTATCCAGTTTATTCCATTTCCATGATCGCCTGTAAGGATGATGAATGTATCATTATATTGTCCATTTTCCTTAAGGTAATTAGTCAATATTCCAATATCTCTATCCAGTTTATAAAGTCCTTTGCTGTATAAGTCTGAGTTTATCTCAGGATTATCTTGTTGAAGCATATTTATATTCTGCAATGAAGGTTTAGTCTCATTCCCAAAAGATAGGAAAGGTTCATGCAAGTGGTCAAGATGAAAGAAAAAAAACTTATTAAATTGTTTAAATGAATCCAAGCCATTGATTAAAGTATTTATGGAGGGCCTATTCATATCAAAATTAGAATTAACCTGGAAATGATCATCAAATCCATCAGCGAAACCTATTTTTGAACTGAAACGCCCTGCCGTGCCTAAGAAGAAATTCAAGTAACCTTCCTCTTTGAGTTTTCTTGGCAGAGTCATTAATTTCTCATTTAAAGTTTTATTGTTAAAAGCATCAGACCCTATGGAATAGTCCCCAATCCCATGTTGAGAAGGTAAAAGTCCCGATATCATTGAGGCGGCATAGGTTAATGTAGCATCAACAGGAGAGATCACATCTTGATAGACATTGGAATGATCTATCAATTCATTGATATTCTTCAAATTATCAACTTTATACTCTTTGCTAAGGAATTCGAAGTCGGATAATGATTCAATTGATAAGAGTATTATATTTTTTGGTCGAGAATTTTTTTCAATAAACTGTGGAAAAGATAATGCAAAATCTTCTATGTATCTGCTCTCTTTTGCTCTGACCAAACTTGCAGTAAGCTTAATATCCAATTCAACATTTTTATATTTAGATAAATCTAATTTCAAATCTATCCATCCATCATCAGCAGCATATACATAGCTACTTGTCCTATTTGCTTCATTGAAAGGAAGATTTATGACAAATTTCTCTAAAAGCTCATCTTTTTTTACGAGGAATATCTCTAGTGTCCACTCGTTGATGTTTTTTTGATTGTATGGTTCTATTAACGGAGCTATTCCAAAAACGAAAAATTCTTTATCACCTAAAAAGTTAAATTTAATTTCTTCATTTTCTCTAAAAATATTGCAGTCCCTAGTATTGTTTTTAATCTGAATTTCGAAGAAAGGCTTATCAGATTTAGCATAAAATTTTTTATTAAATTTAGAACCTCTTGCAAAAGATGCTTTTTTCTTTAATAAATATTTTCTAACAAACAGAAAAAGGGTATTACTTGTATGAAAAAAGGAAAACTTTAGAAGGTAAATTACCCACCAACATAACTCTTTAAATGGTCTATCAAAGAAAAGTATATGCAAATTACTATTTCTCTTGGTGTAAAAATCTCTTTTTTGCATTTATCTAAATATCAAGATCATTAATATTTATATAGTCATCTTGTATATTTTGATTTCTTGAACCTAATATAGTCTCACAAAATTCTTTAGAGCAAGTATTCGATATATGCGTTAAGGCTTTTGAAGTTTCCTGAAGAAATTCTTCGATAAAATAGTCCTCACCCCAAAGACAGTAGCACCTCATCCTGTTATTTTCTTTATCTATGATCAGGTCACTCTTCCTAATGTATAAATTAGATCCCGAACTTTCGTTCATTTTTTTAAATTCTTTTAATGAAATATAATTTATTTTCTTACCAGTGCCGAGGATCTGACTTTGGGGGGCTCCTAAGGAAAAGTTGTAGTCAAAAATCCCTATTTTACTGCTTTTCAAATAACCCATTAAATCTTCTGATTTCTTCAAAGCATAAAGCAGAGTTACGCCTTTGGAGAAGAATAAACCACAATTAGAATCTTCATTTAAACCAGTTAAAGAGTAAGAGACCTGATAATCAGAGTGTAACTTAGCTGCTAGTTCAGCCATTAAGTAAGAAATTTCATTTCCGGAAAAATTTATTTCTTCTACCTCAAATTGATTTGGTAAAATAACTTTACAAGCCTCATAGGCATCAATGCAACCAAAAAGAGTAAATCCTAATTCGTAATAACTAAGAGGTAAGTTCTTTTTGTTGAGCAGTCCCAATGCTACCCAAGTTATGACTGTATTGAAGAAATCCTTAGTATGAATTCTTGTGTCGTATATTGTTAAAAATTCATCGAAGTTTTTTTCACCCAGTGCCACTTTACAATCTTGATAAGCTACTATTTCTTTTGCATACCTTGCTATCATAAAAAGATCATACGCATCTTGGTCTGTTTTAAAGTCCCATATTTCTTTTTTAGAACTCTTGAGATCTATTCCACCGAATTCTAAGTAAGTAAGACCTTCGTTATCACTTGTACCGTAATATTCTTCTTTTGAGTCTTTTTGCGTTGACATAAAATTTAATATGCCTCATTTTTAATAATTGATAAGTGTTTTAGAACCGGGTGAATTATATAGAAAGTGTTTCCTGAATTGTGTTGTTTTTCCTTATTACTCGGATCTTTCAAATAATTAATCAAAGAGCGAGCTCTGACGCATGGATCTATTACATAATCTAAGCTTTCGCCTGATTTGAATTTAAACTTCTCTATAAGCAGTATATCGCCTTCATCAAGATTCTCATTTAGCTCGATAACTGATACTGATATTGTTTTATCAATCAATAGACTGTAGTAAATTGTGGTGCTACCTTTGTGCATAGGTAGATTTCCAGGATGAGCGTGTAAGAATTTTTTTCCGGTTTCGAACAAACCTGAACGTAAAATTACTCCTCCAGGACCAGAATATATGCAGTTCTTTGTAGCTAGTTTTCCCACTGCACTCACAACTTTATCTTCATTAGGATCAAGTGATTCTATGTGCTTATAATCAATCTCATACTTTTCTAATGTCGAAATTATTGATTCCTTTTCATCAAAACTCAGACCTGATACTGGGCAAGTTTTTAATAAAGTTTGTTCTGTTTTACTATATAGATTACTATCATTTTCAGTCTGTTCTGCTAATTTGTATCCCAACTTATCAAGATAAATTACTGCTTCAGGTAATAAATTATGCTTTATAAGGTTCTGCAGATAAGCTTTTGATCTATTATTGTTGGAGAGAATCATGCTAAATTTCATTTAGTAAATCTCCCCTTAAGTTTTTATATATATCTAACTCTTGCAGCAACATCTCTTTTGATAAGTAAAATTCGCAAGGGGTTGTCAAGCGGTCAGAACTGGATACCACTATATCCCCTACTTTTAGAAGCGAATTAAATAAGATGAGTTTTCTCTCAATATTCGAAGTTTTCGTAATTAATTTAATTAACAAAATACCAAAAAGAATGTAGACATCTAAACTTTCTTTTATGTTGCCTGATTTTCGAATTTCTTTTGGACTATAGTATTCGTAAAGTCTCTTACTTACTTCAAATCTTTGGAGAAGGGTTAGAACTTCAGCAAGCCAAGTCTCATCTAAGGCATTATTTTCTGAGATTTTTATCCAATTAAGTATTAAACTTTTTATTTCAATATTACCCTCAGAATCAGGGTCTCTTATTGATAGTTCCTTTTCAAGGAAATATTTATTGAATATTGATTTACCCCGGAATAAGTGATGTTTTAAATTTTCAGCGGGGTAATAATAATGCAAATGCTCAACCTTTCTTTCTAAAGAGTGTATTAAGTTTTCCCTTGATTTAACGTAGGCAGACAAAAAACCCTCACCCTCAAAAGTAGTGTATTCATATTTTTCTTTCAGAGTTAGGAGGTCGTTGTTAGTATACTTATAAGAATCTTTACTCAATCTCAAATCCTTTAAAATTTCATCTGCTACTAATTTCATAGATACTAAATCTTTATTATTATCTATAACAAAATCTGCATTTTCAGGCTTTGGAAACGGGATATCAACGCCTACGACATTTGATTCTTCTCCTCTGTCAGCTTTAGCATATAAACCCTTATTATCTCTTTTTCTGAGAGTCTCCAGCGAAACATCAAGAAAGATTTCTTTGTAATCTCTTATGTTATTTCTATTATCTAATTGGTGTTCAGGAAACAGAGAAAGAACGCAAACTATTAAGTTCTGATTTTGCCTATCAAATTCTTGGGAAAGATTGACTAACCTTTGTCCTATTTTTTTTCTACTCTCAATATCATGTCCATATTCTTCTCCTAGAATTGTTCTGAATCTATCACCATCAATAATCATCCAGCTTTCATCGGCTGTATTAAGTTGATCCATCATTTCCTTGCCTAAAGTGGTTTTTCCACTCCCAGATAGGCCTATTATCCAAATAATCATCTTAATACTTTGACTGATCCGCGGGATGTTTGTGATATGTATTTTTTAGCAACTTCTAGATCATGAAGGTCATCTATCTCTAACCAGCCTTTATTAATTCTCACTGCCGTTACTGATTTACGGCAATTTATCAAATCAGTAATCATATCTGTAATGAACATATTCTCATTTTTGTATCTATCAGAAAACCACTCATTTAATATGTTTACTCCATGAATAGAAAAGGACAGCAAGCCTATGTACTGGGATTCAATTTCATCTAAACTTTTTGCTTTTCCTCCTATTTCTATAATTTTATTCTTATCAAACCTAAATCTTTCAGCATCAATCAAGGGGTTTTCAAATCTTTCTTTCCAATAATTTTCCCAATCCATATCGCAAGCAACTGCAATACTTTCATTTGAATTCATCATCTTTAGAAGAATATCCTCTTGATAAACAATGTCTGCATAGGATAAAACGAAACCTCCCTCGAATTCATGAGATGCGCATTTGAGACTTTCGACCATATTTGTGCTATCGAATTTATTATTTTCAATTAGCTTGATATTCTCTAGAGTAATTTGGTTTATCCTATATCCTCCAACTACAACTATGTCTTTTATTCCTGCGTTTCTTGCTGTATCTACTTGATGTTCTAAAATAGTTTTACTGCCCAGTGGTGTAAGGCATTTAGGTATTTTATTTGTTACGGGTCTCAGTCGTGTACCTTTTCCAGCTGCTAAAATTATAAGCTTAGTTATCATACAACTAACCTTCAAAAAAATTTCTTATAATCAAGATGTCTTCCTCTGTTGAAGGATGTTCTCTTTCTGGGTGCCATTGAAAACCTATAATTTTTCTTGATTTGTGTTTTAGGGCCTCTATGTAACCTTCAGCAGATCTTGCCCACACAACTAATTCATCAGGAAGATGATCATTAGAACAAGTAAAATCATGATAACTATTTACATGGCGTTTAGTTCCATCAATAAACGTTACTTCTTGCAAGGTATTGGTATGCGATTTATCATCTATTGCATTTAATTTTCCACCATAAAATCTAAATATAAATTGCATACCTCTGCAGACTCCCAATATAGGAAGTTCTTTATCTTTACAATAATTGAAGGCAAAAATTTCAGTAAAATCTCTTTTATCACAGACCACATTGGTTTGTCCTTTATAGCCTATTTTAGTTTCATCTCCATTGGTTAAAATTAGAGCATCTAGATTCAATCTACTAAATAATTCACTATTCCAATTAGAATTATTAGGGATAAGAACTGGTAAGTAATTTAAAGATATCATTAGATTAATCCAGTCCTGACTTATCGCATCTCTAGGATCAATATACTCTGTATTTTCTATAATCCTCATGGTCAATCCAACTCTAAGTAAATTCATTTCTAGCTAATCTTTCTTATCAATTTATTGGCACAGTCCAGACTAATAGAATTATAGCCCCTTAATTGATTGAAAATACTTTCACCACATCCAATGGCTGCAGGTAATTGAAATTCTCCTGCCCTAATGGCCATGTGTGAGGCTGCGCCTCCGTACATAGTAATGAGTCCTGCAATGTTGTGAGAAAAGATCCAATCATAACCGGGGTCAGCATTCTCAATCATAATGATTGAGTTTTCCAAAGAAAGGTTCTCCTGATTTTTAGAAATTTCAATTACCATTCCTTCTATAGATTTATTAGTTACAAAATTTGGCTTTTGAATTTTAACCTCAAAACTGACAATATCATTCGGAGAGTAAATGACATCCGGAAGACGAATCGCTTGAATGAGTTTGTGACGCTTTCTTTGAAAATTTATTTCTCTTCTAAGTTTATTTGCCAGTGCTGCTGATTCAGAGGCAGTTGAAAGAGAAAGAACTCTATCCAAAGATAAATAAGATAACTCTTCGTTAGAAAGACCCAATGATAAACCCCACTGTTTTAAATATTCAAACATTTGATCAAGACTTTTAGTAAAAATGAATTTAGAATATTCTCTTGCAGGAATAGCTTCTTTGATGAAAACCTTAAGATCTTCTACAGAAAATTTAAAGTTTTCTTCTTGAATTAGATCGGTAACTGATTTTTCCTTTTCGCTAAAAATTTTATCTACAAAATTTTCGTTGTGAGAAAGAACTTTATCCTTGAATTTTGATGTTTTATTAAGAAAGTAATTATCCGCGTTATCTCTATAATTGGGAGAGAGTATATCGTAAGTGCCAGGCCGTAAGTGACCGAACTCTTCTAAGAATTTGTCTAGTTCCAACTTTTGCGCATTCAAAAGGTTAACTTTTTCTGTAAAGTTAGAGGCGACAGTGGGTATTGATCTTAGGATTGAATCATATTCACTCTGTGTAAAAATCTTTCTTGCCACTAGAGACCTTAAAAAAGAAATTGCGATAAAGCCATTTCTCGCAAGTTTACTAAAAGGCAAAGTACCTTTGCTTTTAATTTGCTGCAATATCTGATTTATTATCAAAGGAAAATAAGTTTCATTGTTTGATTCAAGTAATTGATTTTCTCTAAATTCATCTAATTCCATTACTAGATTCAGTTCAGCTTTTATATTTATTTTCTCTTGCTTAATAAGACCTTCAGTAAGAAGCTTTAGTTCATTTCTTAAGTGATTTATCTCTTCAATCAAGAAATCATTTTCTAAAAAGATTTTTTCAAATTTCTTAAAATCAAAATCCAAACAAGTTGGAACAATATCGAATTCAATTTTGTCATGAAGTTCAGGATATTCTTCCAGTCTCAGCAAATAGAAATTAATTAACTTTTCTGACAGATGAATCTCTAAGTCTGAAGGCAAAAAAGAATTAAAGCTCGCCCTAACATCAATAAAAGGATGACCCGCTACCTGATGCATAAGGGGATTTGCTCCTAAATCCTTATATCCCGCATGATGTCTTGCCTTTGCCCAAATATCATCAGTAATAAGAACCTTGTAAAGACTGTATGCTAAAGGCCTAGGTCTGTTTCCAATTATCTCTGCAGGGTTCCAATCAGGCATATTTGCTAAAATAGATCTACCTCCACAAACTCCAAAACTAGGTTGAATTATCGTGCTTACGAAATTTTTTGCGTTGTCTAGCTCTTCATAAAAATCATCGATGGCATAGTCCGGATCAATATTTTGAGTTATTAATGGTCTTACCTGTAAAAGATAAATTAATCCTTTTTTATCAATTGCGAACTCTATATCAAGTTCATCCAAATCTAATAAAGAGGTAAGTTCTTCAGAGAGGTCATAAAGTCGCTGTATTTGTTTCGTTGTTGCCTTGCCTCTTTTTCTTAAAATTATCTCTGTAATTTGGTTTTTTCCTGTACCAGAGGTAACTCCATCTGTTCCAGAATCTCTTTCATAATTTACAGTTAAGTATGGAGCTTTTGTACTTTGATCAGTTGTTAAAATTACTCCAGAAAGGCTTATTTCGTTAAGATAAGGTTGTATCAAAACCTGATCATAGGATGATTTTTGTTGACCTTCTTTTAGATAACTCCTGATAACTTCTTCTACTCCATTGAATATTAAGTTAGCCTTTTTAGGCACAGCTAAAAGGCTTGTAAAACTTCCAGCATTAGATTTACTGAATGAGTCCTCACTCAGGGAAGAGCTTCTAATTACGATTTCATTTGACTCTATTTTTTCAAAAATTGAAGAAATAATTGAGTCGCTTTTACCTTCCCACTCACCAACTGAGAATTTTATTTGTGGCAAGATTATTGCATTCTTTATATTTCCATAAAGCCTCTCAAGTGTTTCAGCTTTTGTTCCAAAAATAAAGTTCGACAATGCTTTTGGTCTGTGAATTTTTGCCCATTCGTCACTTATATCGCATGCATCAATCTCCTCACCTTTATTGATGAGGTGCACAAGTATATCTTCCAGTGAACTTTTCTTTGCAAGAGAAAGTTCTTCAACTGAAGAAAGAAAACTTTCCACTGAATTTTTACTTAGCTTTATGAGGCCTGAAAAATATATGGGATCTGAGCCTCTTTCAGAAGGGAAACAGATTTTGCCATTTTTGTACGCAAGTTTAGCTGTTTTTATATTTGCTTCATTTTTAACAAGCTCATACCCTGCAATTATTTTTCCCTTTTCCTTTGACATTCTAGATACCGCCTGCTTCCGCATAACTATGCCTGAATCAATAATCAGCCCTCCCGTAACTAAAGATTCTTGTCCTGCAAGAATCAGTGAAGCTGTATTGTCTCCTGCATTATTCTTTGGAAAGAAGTATTTAAAATCGGGAAATTCAGAAATCAGTTTTTCTAAATGATATTCACAAGCTATACTTATGTCCTTAAATTCCGAATCATTTAAGGCAGCTAATAGCCAATTCATAAGCAAATTACCTCCTCTTTCTTCAAGAAGGGCTGGCTTGTTCTTTGTATTATCTAAGTATCTTGATCTGGCGGCTAGGCTAAGAATCAGTACAGATGAAGGCTTCATTTTCTATCTACAATTTACATGCTCAAGAATGCCTTTCTTAGACCTACCTTTAAATCTGTAAACTCCCTGCCTAATAATTTTTTCATTTTTGTTACCTCAGGCTGTCTTCTTGTCATATCGCCTTCCTTGAGAGGGTCTAAAAAAATAATCTTTGAATTTGAATCAAAGATTTCTATTATCAACTTCGCTAAATTAAGAATAGTGATTTCCTTATCATTGCCGATATTAACTATTTCGTTATTGTACAAATTATCATTAAAGGCCTTCATGGTTGCATCTATGTGATCATCTATAAAACAAAGCGTTCTTGTTTGAGAACCGTCTCCGTAAACAGTTATGTCATTTCCTTTTTTAGCAGCAGAAATAAATTTTGAAACAACAAAATCCTTACTCTGCCTCGGTCCATAAGTATTGAAAAACCTGAACACTGTATAGTCTAAGTCAAACTCTTGTTTAAATGATTTACAAAAGCATTCTCCGACATTCTTTATAACAGCATATGGCAGTCTTGAATTTAAAGGCGTTAGATACTCTCTCTGAGGTAAGTCTACTGGTTCTCCATACACCTCTGAAGAAGAGGAAAAAAAAATCTTTTTAACTTTATGATCTCGTGCCAAGCAAAAAATATTATTTAAACCATTGAAGTCTTCTAAAACGCTTACTGGATTATCCAGAGTTCTTTTTACACCAACTAAAGCAGCATAGTGAAATATGAAATCAATCTTGAAGGAGGAGAATAGTGGCTCCATTTGATTAAGAGAATTAACATCAACCTCAAAAAAAGAATGATTTTGATGATCAATGATGTTCTTTCTTTCGCCGGTTATTAAGTTGTCTGCAGAAATTACTTTATGTCCTTCATTTAATAATCTCTCTATTAATGAGCTAGGTATAAAACCTGCACCGCCAGTGACTAAAATATTACTCATTTGTGATTACTCGACATGATTAGGTCAATATTGTACTTATTTTTTAAGTAACCACATGCTTTAAAACCCATTTTCCATATTCTTTTTCCCACACATTAGATTTGTCACGATAAAAATCCATCACCTCCCAAAATTGCTCTTTAGTTATATCTAAATAATTCAACATCCAATCAAAATAGAGAGATGGAAACTCATGGTCATACCTTTTAACTAAAGCAATGGCTTCTTGGCGTGTTATATGGTGTCTTCTTATGTCTTGTTGTGCATCCCTCGAACATCTTCCCAAACCAAATTTCATGTATGCCAAATACCAGTGCAAACCATCCATTTTGTCATCTAAACTTGAGTATCTTGTATAGGTTGACTCAGATCTTCCTAAATTGTTTAGCTTAAAGTTTGTATGTTTTGCAGCATAATAGAAGTTCTCTTGTGGAGTCCATTTATGGTAATAAGAATACCAATGCATTTCTAAACCTAACTCTTGTATTTTTTTTGGACTGGGAGCTTTGTACCAACTTAAATCAGCTGTGCTAAAGTCATTAGGGTCTATTATTTCGGCCTCAATTCCCGCCTTGTAAAGTTCATCAACTCCACTTCCTTTATAATATTGTTTTTCCCAATCATCTATGGTTTCTTGAGCGGAATACTTATATTTTGTTGAGCCGCCATATTCTACCTCTCCATTCTCACCATAAAATATGAGTTTTATTTTAAATCTCTCTGCAACATGATAAGCCCAGGCCTTTTGGCCATATGCGAAAGGTTCCCATGCATCTCCTAATCTTTCAAATGCGACCCGTGAAAGCTTCCTATGTAATTTCCCATTCGGTTGGGAAATGAGATTAAAAAATCCTGAATCCACAAAGTTTTTCAAATTTTCCCAACCTACATCAGTCCAATCAAAAGGTGCCCAAGTAGTTGAGAGTGGATTCATTCCATATCTGTATTTCAATTGATGAGCAACAAATACACTATCTTTTCCACCACTTCCAGGGACAATAACATCATAGGAACCGTCTCCGCTTCTATATTTATCGCAAAGTTCTTCGAGTTCCGAGGCTCTGTCATTCCAATTAATTTTATTGTCTTTCTCATATGCCCACTCACAAGCAGAACATATACCATTTTCATTGAATTCAGTTCTGGGTCTTTGGTTTGAAACTACGCAATTCTTACAAAATACAACATCTGAAGGCAATTCCAGTAGTTGACGATCTAGAGATGTCTCGAAATTTTTTTTCATACTTTAGGAGTTCATGAAATTGTTTAATATTTGCAATCCAAGTGCGCCACTTAATTCGGGATGAAACTGGGTTCCAGATATATTATTTTTAGCTACAACCGAAGAAAACACAGTTGAACCGTATTTAGTTGATGCAAGAGAATCTGCGGAGTTCCTAGTGTGAGCAGCATATGAATGCACAAAATAAAAAAAAGAGTTTTCATTTAAATTCTCAAGTATTGTTTTTTTCCAAGAGAGATTATCTTCAGAAAATTCAATCTTGTTCCATCCAACTTGAGGTATTTTGAGTAAGTGATTGGACTCATTAGATAGTTTGAGTTTTTTTACCTCGCCCTCGATAAGACCCAAGCCATCAGTACCTGTTTGTTCCTCAGAGGCCTCTAAAAGCAATTGCATTCCAAGACAAATTCCCAAAACAGGTCTGCCACTTTTTGCAAAATTTGTTAAAACCGGAGTTAAAGATTTTTTGTCAAGATTCCTCATACCTGAACCAAAAGCGCCAACTCCTGGTAATATGATCCTGTCAGCAGACTCGATAATACTTTTTTTATCTGAAATCCTTGATTCATATCCGATCGATTTTAGAGCTGTCTGTAAGCTAAATAGATTACCTAAACCATAATCTATTATGACTAGTTGTTTACTCACGGCCGAATTTGGATGTTATTTTCTATCAAAAAACTTTTTAGCTCAGGTATACCAATCTTATCAACTGTTACAGTTCTTTCTCCTCCATAGCCGAAGTTTAAGAAGTCTTCGTTTCCTTGATCAATATGTTTCCCCATCCTTAGGTTAAGATCTTTATCATTCAAATCACTAGCTTTCTTTATTGCATAATTATAATGGAAGCAAGAAGCAGCACAGATAGCATCTGCTCCAGCTTGCCTTACAGCCTCTTTAAAATGTTTTTTATTGCCAGCACCGCTGGCAGCTATTACTGGAATACTAACTGAATGACTCAAAGACTCTATAAATTCTAAATCGTAACCTTCACCTCTTCCGTCCCTATTTATAACAGACAATAGTATTTCCCCTGCTCCCAAATCTTCAACTCTCTTACCCCATTCAAGTGCATCATAAGAAGTTACTTCACGTCCATAATCAGTCCATAATTTATATGAATCACCCATCCTGTAGGCCTCTACAGAAACAACTATGCATTGTGAACCAAATTCCCTTGAGGATTCAGCAATGAAATTTGGATTCTTAGTTGCAAAGGTATTGATTGCGATTTTATCAGCTCCAGCTGCTAGAACCATGGAAATATCTTCGATTGACCTTAAACCTCCAGCCACAGTTAAAGGTATAAAAATTTTGCTTGATGTCTTGCTTATTATATCGAGAAGTCCATTTCTCCCATAGAGGGAAGCAACCGTATCTTGATAAATTATTTCATCAGCTCCTTCTAAGTAGTAAAGCTCGGCAAAATCTTCAACTTTTCCTAGAACTCTATGTCCATCAAACTCGATTCCCTTTATTAGATTTGGTCCTTTTATATCTAACTTTGGAATAACTCTGATGTATTTCATGGACAAGTTATTAGAAATCACCAAAACTTTCCAGAAACTGAGGAGCTATTAAACCTGAAAATACTTCAGGCTTTATATGTCTCAGATCTTCTTTGAATGCTTCAGGTCCTACACAATCCATAACAATTTCGAATGATGGGAAATAGTAGGCATTTTCATAATCTTGACATATCTGATCAGCAACAACTCTTAAAGTTGACTTACTAACTCTATTTGCTGTGATGATATCTTGATCACGAAAGGTGAACTCAAGTGGAATTGGCGAAAGAGTAATAATTATGTTTTTCTCTTTGCCAAAGCTATTGACCAAGTCGATGCTTTTTCTAACTTCAGTTAAACACTCATCAAAGCTCAATGCCTTAAATTGAGCCAAATCATCAAAAGATTTCCGCGATAAGGGATTTCCGACGAATGCTTGCCAAGCCTTTCCGTTGCCTTTATCAATCCAAGCCTCAATCAATCCTAGCGTGATAATGATTACATCAGACTGCTCCAGCCAATTTTTCCAGTACTCTTCTACCTCTTTCAATTTGCTTTTAACTACTTTTAAGTCATTACTATTACCCCTCACCTTCATAAAGAGATTATAGAAAGTATCTTCTTTTTCTATGAAAGCAAAATGTTCATCTTTAGTTTCCCAACTATCATTTATGACCTTATCTAAGCAGTCAGAAAGGTTTTTTGGATTAAAAAAAGTTCCCCACTTATAAAGTAGATGTTGAAGATCATCTACCTCCCCATGATCACCAACATTTACTCCCTTGCTTCTAAGCCACCACCCCATTTCGTCTGCAAAACAACTTCCCATAGCGCATACCTTGGTATCTTTTGTTATAAATTTGCTCTCCGGTAAAACTGGAGGCAAACATACGTCATATTTCGGAGTATTTCTCCATATTTTATTGTATTTTTTTCGCATATTTGTTGAAGGATTAAAATGTCCAAAAAAGAAACTAAGATGTTATCACTTTGATTTCTAATTTGTAAGAAATGAGTAAAAAAATTGCACTTATTACGAAGTGTTAAGCAATTCCATAATATTTTTTCTGAACAAATTAGCAGAATCAGGCGAAAAAAGATAATCTCCTCTATCTTTTTTAGCTATGTTTTGATTTTGAATTAATTCCAATATTCCTTCCTTCGAAACTGATGAGTTTATTAATCCTTCTTTCACGTAGTCCTGCATTATTTGTGACCAGCCACATTCTAGTATTAGGACTTCTGAGAAGGGAACTGCTTCAATTAATACAGAAGAGGATGTTCCTATAACATATTTGCTTTTTGCGATATGTGAATAGAGGTCTTCAGTATCATTGTCTATAAAAATTAAATTACTTATTTCTAGTCTATGAGAAGGGTAATGAGATTTCCAAGTTCCATACTCTTGTTGTCTCAATTTATACTTTATTTTATATTCAGGCAATTGATGAGCGAGAAATACTGCTAATTCCTCTAAATATTCTCTTGTAAGTTGATCATCGGAAACTATTAGTATTTGGTTCTCTTTCCTCATATTTTTATAAATGGTAGCGGATTTTTCAAAATGGCTGTTCCCAACAACCTTACAATCATAAATTCCTTTCCGCCTTTCTGCAGAGTACTCTCCCCAAGCAAATAAATATTTTGTTAAATAAGATCTGTATTCTTCTGAAGATGATTTTCCATGAGTATAAACAATATGAAAACTGGTCGTAATAGCGTGTTGATAATCTATAGTCTTTATTTTCATGTCCTTTGCTAATTTATTAATTGCGTTCATTGATCCATGGTCAGAGAATATGATCAATTTAGGGGTTCTAAATTTTAGAAAAAACTTAACAACGTTGATGAATGCAAGTTGCCTGAAATAAGAGTTAAGGATTAAAAAGTTTTGATCTAAATGAACTCCATAATAATTTGAGGTTGTTTTATCAATAAACTCTAGGGACTTCTTTAAAGTTTTTGTTTTCTTTACATATTCTAATAGTCTGCCTAGCAATGACAGAAGAAGTGAAAGTCTTACGACTGGTAGATCTAATTCTTCAATTTCAGAAACTTGAGTGTTAAAAACAAGCATATTTACACTATTTCCAAGAGCATTCTTAATCGCAAAAATTAACTTGTTTGTTTTTTTGCCATCAATTGTAAACACCATACTCTCATTACTAATAACAAGAATATCTGCCTTCCTAAAAAAATTTACAAAAGATGCGAATTCATTAATCAAAAGAGCTAACCTAGAAAAGATCTTGCTTTTTGATGGTCTATTTTTGTGAGTATTGCCTGCGAGCCCCTTCTTTTTGTTAACTTCATTAATTATTTCTTCAAAGACAGCTGTTCTAATAATAGGCCAAATAAGCCAGCCATCTTCTTTTATTCCTGATTCGAGAATGGATTTCTCGAAATCTAAAAAAGTGGGAATGACTTCTTTCACTTTCCTCTATTCTCAGCGCTAAAGAGAAAATCCGTCATCGATAATTATATTTTGACCGCATATATATCTCGAATCATCTGAACATAAAAAAATTACTGTGCCAAGAACATCCTCTGGATCGAGCATGCCCTTACCACGAGAATATTTTTTATATCTTTCAAGAAATTTTTTATCTTGACCATCCTCAATTCCTCCTGGGCTAACACAATTAACTCTAAAAAGAGTGTTTTTTGTTAGTTGAGTTAAGTATTGAGATAAATGTTGAATACCAGATTTTATTGCCGCATATTCTACAGGCATGGTCATATCAGTATCTTCGTACAAATCAAATCTTGGCGGAATTACTCCGTAAACGGAAGAAAAATTAACTAAAGAAAACTCGATGTTATTTTGAATGGAATACGCCGAACATTGTTGCATGAAAATAAAATATCCACCTAAGTGCATAGACAGATTCTCAGAAAAACTGTCGTAAGTAACATCCTCAAAGTATTTACCGTACTCATTATTCCTAGGATAGGTAAGATTTACGGCAGAATTTATTTCATTAAATCTCTCTTCACCTAAAGAAATAACCTTTTTCAAAGAATCAGAATCAGTAATATCACATGGTATAAACATAGATGAATCATTATCTTTGTATAACTTTTCTTGATCTTCTATCTTCTCTTCATTTATATCTATGCCAATAACATTTGTACCCAAAGATAAAAATTTTTGAGTAAGTTTTTCACCTATTCGACCAGTTGAACCTGCAAGTAAAATTGTTTTTTTGTTTTTTCTATCCATTTCTTTCCATTAATTTCTCTGCTATGAAAAAATCTAATTCATCGTCAATATCAATTGACCGGTCTTTTGGGATAATAATAGAAAAAATTTCTTGAGAAAATAAATTTTCTGTTTTGAGAATCTTTTGGGGGGTAGTAGCATAAGCAACAGTAGTAACATCATATGTTTCAGGAGTATCTTGTCGTCTAAAATAATTACCCTTATTAACTATTGAAGCGAAACCTTCTTTATTTCTTGTAACCATGTTGAAGAAAGGACTTCTGCTAGACGGTGTGACGGTTATGACAAATTCCTTGCCTTCTTCTATGGCATTTATACATGAAATAACATCTTGAGAGTTTCTGAGGGGAGAAGTAGCAGGAAGACTCAAAAAACAATCAAAATTTATTCCTTTATCGATTAAAAAATTAACTGAATGCTTCCAGGCGAGAAGCTCGGGAGTATCGTCCTTTGCAAGTTCTTTTGGCCTGTCAATGACCTTTGCACCATACTTTAACGATATTGATTTTATTTCAGCAGAATCGGTTGAGACGTAAATTTCACTAACTTCTTTTATGGTTTTAGCTAGATTAATGGAATGTGCTATCAAGGGAATACCTCCAAAAGGCTTTATATTTTTATTTTTTATGCCTTTTGATCCTCCTCTAGCAAAAATTAAAGCAATTGTTTTCAATGTATTTAAGATTCTATATTTATGATTGAAGAAGTTTCAGAGGAAATCCTCATACTGTCTATTATATTTAGAATCTCTATTGCGTGATCCAAACCTATTCTTGGACTTTCAGCCAGCTCTGAAACCTTCTTAAAGTGTGTTATTTCTTCTAAATACATCTCATTACGATCATATTGTTCATTGCTATAGAGAACCTTTTGTTCCTGTTTTGTGTTTAAAATTATTTCATTTTTCATTAGATCTAAAGTCAGGATCCCTTTATCTCCTGAGACATTACATGTCCTATTAGGATAACGATCTAAAAAATTCATATGCAAATTTATTATGAAACCTTTCTTCGTATAGATTAAAGAATCAATACTATCCTCTACTTCTATTCCTAGTTTGCCTGAATTCCTTTCTGAACAAAAAACCTTTTCAAAATCCTCAAAAAGCCAAAGCAAATAATCCAATTCGTGACTTAGTTCCAAAAGAACACCTCCCCCCAAATCCTTAGACGCAGATACACTGTCTTCATGTTTGATGTGTGGCCTCCAATCAGGCAAAAATTGTCCAACCCTAGATGAAACTGAATGAACATCACCAACAACAGAATGATCTTCCAAAATATTTTTAAATTCTGCCAGAGCAGGCAAATACCTTAGATTGTAGCCGACCTCAATGATATCCTTATTTGCCTCTAAAACTTCTAGGATACTCTCGTCTATAACAGATGTTTTAAAAAGGGGCTTTTCTATAAATACAGGTAAATTTCTTTTTAGGAACTCGCTGGCCTGAATCAAATG
>MDTD01159525.1_pt1 | contig 18449 bp, 17 predicted proteins | sample 811221 | NCBI WGS metagenome assembly MDTD01 (sample SAMN05326646, study PRJNA326480) | marine metagenome | isolation source: seawater | place: Pacific Ocean: South West | collected 2011 | reverse complement strand
GAATAATACTTCTATGGTAAAACCTGAAAGTGACTGGAAAAAATATGATGAATATGCAGAGAAGTGGTCACCTTATAAGACTATCGCTTCACTACATCTCTGGAAATCCGTGGATTAAAATTAACAATATGAAAAAAAAAGTAGCATTTAGATTCGATGTAGACACTCTCAAGTGTATAAAGTACGGTGTACCAAAGCTAGTAAATATCTCGGAAAAAAGTAAGGTAAGCTTTACTTTTTTTATGAATTTTGGAAAAAGTATAGATAGAAAGGAAGCATTCAAAAATAAAAGTAAGTCATTCGATAATACATTAAATAAAATTCCTACGAAAAAAAAATTAGGATTTTTTAACTATGTTTTAACTATTCTTATTAATCCAAATCTTGATGCATATGGAAATAAAATAAAACTTTTGGTAAATTCAAATAACGAAATTGGTCTTCATGGTGGATATAACCATGGATCATGGCAACTTTATGGAGAAGAGTTTGACTATTCAACAATCCAAAAAGAAATAGATTTCGGTTTAAATAAAGGAAAAAAATATGGGATTACATTTTATGGATTTTCATCTCCAGGTATGACCTCAAATAAATTTTTGCCTGAGATTTTAAATATGAATAATTTTAAGTATATTTCTGATACATATACCTATAAAAATGAATCAAATTATCCAGAAAAGAAAAATATTTTTAACGATATTAAAAATCTTAATGTAAATATTTCAGGTAAAAAAGGAATTGGCTATTTTGAGTATTATCTTTCAAAAAAGCAAACCCCAAAAGAAGTAATTGAGAAATTGTTAACTGATATAATAAATTCAGAAGATGAAACTTTTATTATCTATGACCATCCTTTGATTATTCAATTTATAGAAAATGAATTTGTAGATTTATTGGAAAAACTAAAAAAAAATAACATAGACATAGTGACATTAAAGGAATTACTGTGAAAGTTGCATATTTATGTTCGCAAGACATTTCTAATCAAATATTCTTAAATACATTAAAAAAATACAATCTTGAAATAGAGGTATTTATTGAACATAACAAAAAAAATAGAAAAAAAGCAATCAAAAAAAAGTTTCAAAAATTAAATTTATTTGAAAAATTTTTATTTCCATTAGATCTTTTGTCACTTGCAATCTACAAAAAAAGTATAAATACTTTTTTGAAAAAAAAACTTAATTTTAATACTAAAGAATTTAATCAATTCAAAATTTTCAAAACCCAAGATATAAATAGTCAAGAAGTATACAGAATGATCAACAAGTTTAACCCAGATTTAGTCTTTGTAAGAGGAACAACAATAATTAAAGAACCATTAATCAATCATGGATTCAAATATTTCTTAAATATTCATGGTGGGATAGTCCCAAACTATCGAAATGTTCATGGACAATTTTGGTCTTTATATTTTAAAGATTTTCATAACATGGGTTCTTCAGTTCTGCATCTGACCAAAGGAATAGATAATGGAAATATTGCAATGATGGAAAAATTAAATGATGAACCCTTGAATTTAAGAGATCTTCATTTTAAGACTATAACTTTGAGTAATAAACTAATTGATAAAATAATATCTACTTATATGAAAGAAAATCGGATTGAATCTTCTAAACAAGATACATTAATTACGTCCTTTTATGGAAAAACTCCAAAGTTTGTTGATTTTTTGCAACTCTTTATTTATAGAAATAAATAATCTGGTTAATTTTTATATCTATTCAATTAGTATATTAGTGGTGCTTGAATATGGTTTATAACGTTTTTGGATTCGATTATATTTTTGATATATCATTTTTTCAATTGTGTCTTCTAGCATCCCTCTTAGGCCTTGTTTCTAAGTTTCTTCTTACTTATGTAAATATTGATTATTTTGCAACGGGTAACAACCAAATATTAGTTTTTTCTTTACTACCAGTTACTGGTTTTGTAATTACGTCGGCAATATCAAATAATATTGCTCTTTCATTGGGTATGGTTGGTGCTTTATCAATTGTTAGATTTAGGACACCTATTAAAAATCCTTTAGAATTAGTAATCTACTTTTATCTGATAACTATAGGTATTGTGACGAATGTTAATCCGAATATTGCAGTTAACTTTACTTTATTTTTCATTTTTGTATCAGTTTTAACAGAAATATATAAAATAGCGGGAAAAAGACTCAATCTGAATATTGAACAAAATACAAAATTTAATTTCTATTTAAGACTTGATTTAATGAGTAAACAAAACGCTCTTGATTTTTCCGAAAATTTAATTCATCAATCATACAATTCAAAAAGTTATTCATATAGTTTAGGATTTGAAAATATTGAAGAAATTTATAAAACTCTTGATAATTTAGAGGAAAGTAAGATAATAAATTACAGCATTGATAAATCAACTGACTAAAAACATAAAACTATTTTTAATTTTATTATTGCTTTCATCATTTGTAGCTATAAACATATACGAACCTAAAAAAAGTTCGTTAGTTAAAAACATTTTAGAATTTGAAACAACATCCGATTTCATACCAGACGAAATAGAGCCTTTTTGTGGAGGAGTTTCATATACAGAAGCAAATTCTAAATCATTATATGACGTATCCTATTTAAACATTAATTTGATAGATAAAGCAAGTTGGTATGAAAATCTATTTTCCATTATTAAGGAAAGTGAAGATTATATTTTTGAAAATAGAAAAAAACGTTTTAGAGCTGAAGTTGAAGTTGTATATCAAGATGGCACGATTTGTTCTTTTCCTTCAGAAATCAGAATTTCAGGTGACCATCAAGACCATATCAGGAAAACTGATCTTGCAACCTCACTAGACGTTCACCTAAAAAGTGGGAATATAGGAAATATTGTAAAGTTTAAACTTTTTTTGCCAGAAACACGGAACAATGACATAGAATTAGTTGCTACATCGATTATGAATAAACTCGGATTTTTAACACCAAGAACCTTTAAACTTGATGTTTCATTAAATAATCAAGAAAATGTGACGTATATCTTTCAAGAAAAGATAGTAAAAGAAATGATTGAGCATAATGGACTTAGAGAGTCTGCGATACTTGAAACTTCAGAAGATTTTTTTTGGGAAGATAGAAAATTATTAAACCCTGACAAACCAGTTTTATTTGCAAAACTATTGAATAATAATTGGGTCAATAGATCACCCTACAATATCCAAATTGGAGCAGAATCTCTTAATAAATACAACAAGCTTATATTTCAATCAGATGGTTCTTATTTAATTTATGATTACCTTGAAAATTCAACACTTCTTGAATTTGATACTGCAATTTTTGCAATGGATGGACATCATGGCTTAGCAATTCACAACAGAAAATTTTATTTCGATGTTCTAAATAATGATTTAATTCCGATATATTACGATATAGATTCTCAAATTGAAGGAAGAGACTTGTATGTTAAAAATTGTGAGGAAGAGTTATTAAATGCATATGAAGAATTTATTTGTGTGAATAATTTTGCTGCTGGTGCAGAATTATTACTAAGTAGATTAAACTTCAAATCTGAAGATATAAAATCTGATCTTTCTAAGAAAAATCTAAATGTTGATAATGATTATGTAGATTTTATATATAAAAGATTTAAAGAAAATTTGGTAAAAATTTCAGGAATATCAAGTAAAGATATGATATTTACAAACCAACTTAAAAATAATTTTAAGAAAAATTACTTAATTGATACTCAAAATAGTTCTATTGGTTTCTACTTTTATAATTTTCAAAATCAATCATATGAGTTTTGTGCTTCAAATTTAGACAACTGTACAGAAAAAAAAATTGAAATGAAAAGTATAGAAAGCCCCAAAGAACTTGATAATGTACAATATTACTTTTTAGGCTCTAAAAAAATTAATAATAATTTAGATCAGGAAATAAAAGAATTTCTTATTGAAGATGATGTGCATATAAGAAATTATGGCTCTCTTTCTTCAATTAATATAGATTCAATTAATAAGTCAGTTGATATTATTTTAAATAAAAAAAGTAAGGTTTTAATTTATGGTACTGGAGTTTTGAAAAGTTGGAATGTTAATATTCAAGGCAGTAAAGAAACCGAGATAGATAATCATCGACAAGATAATAATTTATTAACAGGATGTGTTACTTTTTTTGGAATAAAACTTGAAAATATTCAAATCAATTCGTCAGATAATCGATGTGAGGATGCAGTTAATTTATTGAATGTAACTGGTGATATTAGTAATATAATTATCAAAAATTCATACTTTGATGGTCTAGATATTGATTATTCAAACCTGAAAATTCAGAATATTAATATAACAAATTCAGGAAACGATTGCTTAGATATATCTTCAAGTTCAATAGAAGTAAAATTTAATTATTTAGAAAGTTGTGAGGACAAGTCCTTATCAATCGGTGAAAAATCATTTGTTTATATTGATACTTTTGAAAGTCAAAATTCAAATATTGTTATTGCAGTTAAAGACTCATCAAATGTAAATATCGATAATAAGTTTGGATCCGAAAACAAAATGTGTATCGCCATGTATAGAAAAAAAGAGGAATTTGGACCATCTAGACTAATAATTGAAAATAATTTATGTGAAGGAAAGAGTGAAAATTTCATACAGTATGGTCAGGAGTTAACAATTGATAACTGAAATTAGAAAAGAATATAAAAGAATACTAGATATCTCAGAAACTGTTAGTTTTTTTAAAAAAAATGAAAAAAAATTAATTGAAATTCATGAACCTAGATTCGTCACCTCTTTATATTATGACACATTTAATTATTCTCTATATAAATCTTCTATTGAAAAGGATGTTGACACGTACAAAGTTAGAGTTAGGACCTACTCTAACAATAAAAATTTTTTTAAAGAAGTAAAGAAAAATACGTTTAGTGGTAAATATAAATTAATTGAACCGTTACACATAAAATCATTTAGTGAAATATCAGATTTATTTATAAATGGAAATAAACTTTACCCAACTTTATTCACAAAATATAAAAGACGTTATTTTAATTTGGATAATAATTGCAGGATTACTCTTGATACTGATGTACATTTTATTTCACATAAATGTAGGACACCAGTTGAAGGAAAAATGAATTATTCAAATGATATTCTTGAGTTTAAACAATTTGAATCAAATCTAAATATAGAGAAATATATTGATAAAAATCCAGTAGCTTTTTCAAAATATAAGTATGGAATTGAAAAAGTTTATGGGATATAAATTTAAGATACTCCTCTCTATGTTGTTATTATTTAGTTGCACAAGCAATATTTTAAACTTTGATAACACCATATCTGTAAATATTGAAAATTGTAATATTTTCCATAATGAACAAATAAATGAAAGTAATTTTTCTGAGAAAGAAGTATATGTGGTTGGTCACGCATATGGAAAGCCTGGCGAAGGAGATTTTTTTCCAGACAATTTAACAAATTTTTTTGATGATAATTTGAATGATAAATCTACAAATTATTTGGGATTAACAGGTGATTTTGTTCGAAAGCCAGATTTAAACAGCTATATAAAAGTAAAAAATTATATAGATGAAAATTTTGCTGGATACTTTATTTCAATCGGAAATCATGAAATTGATAATGGACATAATAATAGTGGTCAGGGATTGGAAAATTATTTTAAAATTTTTAATAAAGATTTCTTTTATAAAGAATTTGATTATTTTTTAATAATATCTGCAAATTTTTCAAATCCAGATTGGCTTCCTAACGCTGAACAAAAAAAAGAAATAAATAACTTAATAAACAAAACAGATAGAGATTATATTATCATTTTAACACATCAATTATTTTGGCTTTTAGATGCTGAGGATGATATTTCGCCAAATTCAGATGCGTTGTTAAGAGACAGTCTAAACCAAAATTCATTGAGCTGGATAAAAGAAGTAAATGATAAAAATTTTATTATTATATCTGGAGATTACGGTGCATTTGGTGACAAGACTTATTGTACTTATGATGATAATAAACTATTCATAGCTAATGGAATTGGTAATTTAAAAAGTGATACAATTTTAAAAATTTCAGAAAATGATTTAGGCTTTAGTATTACTGAACACAAACTTAACGATTTCTAAAATCATATTTATTATTTGATATTCTCCCTTTAATTCTCAATATAATTTTTTTAGTCAAGCCTTCTTTTATTGATATAGGATTAAATTTGGAATTTATTGTTGAATTTCTTAAGAAATTATTTTTTATGACTAAATCATGTGAAATATGTCGATATTCTAATTTTGGGAAAAGGCTAATATTTTCTTTTTTATGATTCAATATACTTCCAAGCACTGGAATATCTCCCCATCTATTTACTAATTGATCATCAGATAATGCTATTTTTCTAAGTAAAGTTATTACATCTTCTTTAATCCAAAAAGCTACTCTAGAGGCATATAAGTTTGTATATGGAAATTTATGATTATATATTTTATCAACATCCAATTCAGTATTATCTTAAAGGTACATAGGAAGAGTAGAATTTGTTCTTTGATGGATCTCTTTAGAAAATCTACCAGTTAAAAAAATGATATTTTTTAATTCCATATATTCAAAAATGTTTGGATTAAACTTTGTAATTTCAACATCTTCATCGACTCTCAGAATGTAATCGTAGTTGGCGACTTCATTCCAAATGTGAAACATATTAAACCTACACATTTGTCTGTAGCCTAAGCTGAACCTGTCACCTTCATTTAGTTTTAGTAAACTAGTTTGAAAATATTTAGAAACATTAACAAATTTTAAATCCTCCCGAGACTGAGATTGTATATAATCTTCATCACTTTTAGAAATATTTCCTTCATGAAATAAAATAACGTCAATCTTATTATCTCTGAATTTATTTATATTGTTGAAGATTGAGTTATTTCTTTCAATTAATGGAATATATAGACGCTTGTTTTCAGGATAACCTCTTACCAACCCTACAGCCGCAATTTTCAGTTCCGTCATTTTTTTATCTTCAATTTTAATCTTGCTAATAAACCAGAGGTTGTTGAAAGAGGATTGTATTTGGAATTTATTGTTAAATTTCTGAAGAAATTATTTTTTACAACTAAATCATGTGATACATGCTTGTAAATAAGTTTGGGAAACAAATTTATTTTTGTATTTTTATGATTAAGCAATATTCCTTGAACAGTATGATCACCCCAGCGATTTATTATTTGCTGGTCTGATAAAGCTATTTTCTTAAGTAAAAATTTAACATCATCATTATTCCAAAATTTTACTGATGACGCGTAAAAATTTGTATATGGATTTCGATGATTGTAAATTTTATCTACATTTAAATTAGTATTTTCAATTAGAAAGTTAGGAAGAGTTTTGTTTGTCAACATATGGGTTTCTTTAGTAAATCTACCTGTAAGATATTTTATTTTTTTTTCCTCCATTATTTCAAAAATAAAAGGATCAAAATTACTTATTTCAATATCCTCATCAACTCTTAATATATAATCATACTCTTTGACCTCGTCCCAGATATAGTACATATTGAATCTACACATTATTCTGTAACCGAAATTGAACTTAGAATCTCCTTCAAGGACTAACTCCCTTTCATCAAAGTATTTGCCAACATTTACAAATTTGATTTCGTCTTGTGAATTTGATTTTATGTAATGTTGATCCAAATCAGAAATATTACCTTCATGAAACAAAATAATGTCTGCAGCATTATTTCTATGTTGATTAATTGACTTATGAATTGATGCATTTCTTTTTATTAATGTTTGGTACTGAGATTGATCATTTGGGTACCCTCTTGTTAGTGCTACTACAGCAATTTTTAAGCTCATATCAATACGTATTGTATATTTATATTCAACAATGTGTATTTTAAAAATATTTTCATGATTATTTTTTTAAAGATTTCATTTCTCCTGTAATTGTACTGTTTGTTTTGCAATAAACCTTTATATCCATTACATACAATGACAATAAAAAACTTTAAAATAAATATGTGAAGAAAGATATATTAGAAAATATCCAAAATTTATCATTTAGATATGATATAAATTTTTTAAGGGCAGCATCTGTTATTGCTGTAATAATCTACCATATTGATAAAAGATTTCTACCAGGAGGTTGGCTTGGAGTTGATATTTTCTTTTTTATATCTGGATACTTAATATCAAATAAAATTTTAAATGATTTAAAAAGTGGAAACTTCAAATTTAGAAATTTTTATATTAAAAGAATTAGAAGGATTCTTCCAGCATTAATCTCTTCATTACTTTTTACAATTCCTTTTGCATTTGCATTACTACCACCGCGAGAGCTTTATTTATACTTGAGTAGTTTTCAATCAACTTTATTCTTCTACTCAAATATTTTTTTTCAAAACTTGGATTTTTATAATACACCCTCTTCTAAATATTTTCCACTATTACATATGTGGAGTTTATCAATAGAGGAACAGTTCTACATATTATTTCCAATGGCAGTTTTTATTATTTTCAAGTTTTCAAGAAAAAATTTATTACGATTTTTATTTCTAATAACATTTGTTTCTATTTCCTTGAATTTATTGAGCTTTGGAAATCTAATATTTTATCAACTACAATTTAGAATTTGGGAATTTCTCTTTGGTGTTTTATACATGTTATTTCAAAATAAAATTAATTTAAGCGTTTCATTTAAACATATAGGCTTATTGTCAATTCTTTTTGCATTTTCTTTCTTTCATGATGGAATGATTAATAATGTTTATACCAAGATACTTTGCCTATTTGGTGTCATATTATATCTTTCTAGTAATGAAGACAGTCAACTTACAAATTTTTTAAATAAAAATAAAATTATCCAGCTATTTGGAATGATATCTTTTTCTTTATATTTATTTCATCAGCCTATATTTGTTTTTTATAGAATTTACAGTGACAGAGTAAGTGCGTTGAATAGTTTTGTACTTTTTTCGCTTATCATCTTTTTACTACTTATTTCATACATAAATTGGAAATTTGTAGAGATCCCGTTTCAAAAAAAATTTTTTAAACAAAAAAAAATATTTTTATCAATAGCTTTCTTCATTCTTTCAATATTTTCTATTTCACTACTTCAAGACAATATTTTTTTAGATAGGTTTACAGATTTACCAAAAAAGGCATTGTTACTCTCTTTCAAAAATCAAGATGTAATTAGTCAAAATGGTTTAGATTGTGACAACAGATCTGTTCGTCAAATCTGTGAATTTAAAGGTGATGCAGCAACCCAAAATATTGTTGTAATTGGAGATTCTTCTTTAAGGACTTTAACTACTGCACTTCTTGAAGATGAAAATATTAATAACTATAATCTTTTACATTTTGGTGGTGATGATTGTTTGTATCTTTTAGGGGTCAAATTGAGTGAAAATTCTTGTCCCAATAAAAAAATAGCCTCTATGGACAACTTTGTAAGTAAAATCGAAAATTCAATAATTATTTATGGTGGAAGAATTCCTAGATACTTAAGCGGTACAGGTTTTGATAATTCATTCATAAAAGAAGACAATGATATAGAGGTTATAAATAACTTTGAAGAAAAACTGATACAAACTCTAAATTTTCTACAGAATAAAAACAAAGTAATTTTGCTTTATCCTATACCAGAGCAGGGCTGGAACGTTCCAGAACTATATTTTTACGGAAAGTTTGAATGGGGTGACACTATTTCATATCCATCAAGCATATGGTACGAAAGAGTAGAGAGAAGTAATAAAATTTTAGATAAAGTTAATTCTAAAAATTTGTTAAGAATTTATTCGGACAAAATATTTTGTGATTCTTTTTTAAATGATCAATGTGTTGCTGCTTACGGGGATAGCATTTATTATCAAGATGATGACCATTTATCAATTGAAGGCTCAAGGCTTTTAGCAAAAGAAATATTACTATTATTGAATAATAGAAATTAGAAACTCAGTGATACATAAATGGAAAAATTAAGATTTAGAACCAAAGTCAAACATTTTTATAATAAAAGTAAAAGAAACATTTTAAATTTAAGGTTAAATTTCCTTACGTATCATAAATTCTTGAATCTAAAAAAAAATAGCATAGAAGATTACGAATCATTACAAAATTACTTTGATGTTAATAAAATAAAAATAATTGAGGGCAACTCTACTCAGTCAAAAAAACAAGAAGAATATCTTCTGAAATATAAAGAAAAGTTTGGCAATATTTTAGAAATTGGATTCAATGCTGGTCATTCTGCCGAGTTATTTTTATACTCGAATCCATATTCTACAGTAACATCAGTTGACATAGGCTATTGGTATTATTGTAAATTCGGTGCAACATATTTAAATAAAAAATATCCAGGCAGAATTAAAAATATTTTTAAAGATTCATTGCTTGCTCTAAATGACAATTCATTTATTGATGAAGAAGAATTGTTTGACTTTATATACATTGATGGAAATCATACTTATGAGTACGCCCTAAATGATATATTAAACTGTAAAAAATTTGCTAAACCGTCATCAATTTTAGTCTTAGATGATGTGGTGATTAAGGAGTCATATCGTACAAATTCAAACAGAGAACCTACAAAAGTATGGGAAGAGCTTGTTAGGAAAAATTATATATCTGAGATTGATTATGCTCATTTTAAGGATATAAATAGAGGCGTAGCTGTAGGAAAATATAATTTTTATGAATAAAAATATCAAAATTGAGGAAATTTTAATTATAGGTGCAGGGCCAGCTGGCTTAACTGCCGCATGGGAAGCAGAAAAATTTGGAATTAAAACAGTTGTATTAGAGGGAGATAAAGAAGTTGGAGGCATTAGTAGAACTGTTGAACGAAATGGTTGGAGATTTGATATTGGCGGGCATAGATTTTTTACTAAAGTTGACGAAGTTTACGATGTTTGGGATGAAATCTTAGACAAAGAAGATTTCTTACTCAGGCCAAGAATGAGTAGAATATACTACAATAAAAAATTTTTTGATTATCCTCTAAAAGCTTCAAATGCACTTTTCAATCTGGGAATATTTGAAGCAATCAGATGCGTAATTTCGTATATTATTGTCAGAATAAAACCACCAAAGAATCAAGATAATTTTGAGAATTGGGTAGCTGCAAGGTTTGGGTGGAGATTGTACAATATATTTTTTAAGACATATACCGAAAAAGTTTGGGGTGTAGACGCAAGAGAAATTGGTGCAGATTGGGCAGCTCAGCGTATTAAAAATTTATCACTTCTTAAAGCAGTGCTTAATTCTTTAAAAATAAATAAATCTGGTGAAATAATTACAACATTAATCGATGAGTTTAAATACCCTAAGCTTGGTCCCGGAATGATGTGGGATGAAGCATATAAAAAATTGTTAGAAAAAAATCATCAAATTTTACTAAAAAGAAAAGTAATTGAGATTGAAAAAAATGAAAATTTTTATAGAGTTTATACCGATAGTGGGGAAGAGTTTTTTGCAAAAAACATTATTACCAGTATGCCATTGGCTCATTTACCAAAAACTATAATTCCAAAACCAAAAAGTGAAATTATTGAATCAGGAGATAATTTAACTTTTAGAGATTTTTTATCGGTAGCCCTTGTTATTGATTCTGAAAATGCATTTCCTGATAATTGGATTTACATTCATGAACCTGAAGTAAAAGTTGGAAGAGTTCAGAATTATGGGAGTTGGTCACCCTATCTAGTTAAAGACGGAAAGACATGCTTAGGTTTAGAGTATTTTGTAAATATAGGTGATGAACTATGGACAATGAAAGATGAAGAATTAATAAGTCTGGCTAAAGATGAACTTGAAAAACTTTCATTGATTACAAAAGATTCAGTATTAGAAGGTTATGTTGTAAGAATGCCAAAAGCATATCCAGTCTATGATCTTTATTACTCAGACAATATTAAAAATATATCAACATGGTTAAAGAAGGAGCATAAAAATATTTTTCCTGTTGGAAGAAATGGAATGCATAGATATAACAATCAAGATCATTCAATGATGACAGCTATTAAAAGTATTAGAAATATTTTGAATGGTGAAAATAATAATATTTGGGAAGTCAATGTTGAGGATGATTATCACGAAGAAGTTTCAACAGGAAGAGATGCTCCTATTAAAAAGACTTAATTTTAAAATATTTTAAAATTAGCAGTTTGAATATACCTGCCAGTAAAATGAAAATAACAATGATAAGAAAATCAGTTATCATACATGAAACTTCAGAAGTTTCACAAGACAGTGAAATAGGTGATAATACAAAAATTTGGCATTATTCACACATTCGAGAGAATACAAAAATAGGTAAAAACGTAACAATTGGACAGAATGTATATATTGATGAGGGAGTCACGATTGGAGATAATTCAAAAATTCAAAACAATGTTTCGATATATAAAGGGGTAAAGATTGGAAAAAACGTTTTTGTAGGTCCAAGTGTTGTGTTTACAAATGACTTATATCCAATTGCTGAAAAATGGTCAGAAGATTTAATAATTGAAACAAATATAGAGGACAATGTTTCTCTTGGAGCAAATTCAACAATTTTACCTGGAATAACGGTTGGTCAATATTCTTTAATTGGTGCCGGAAGCTTAGTAACAAAAGATATTCCATCAAATTGTATTGTTTTTGGTAATCCAGCAACAATAAGATCTCATAATTATCGAAAGTCTTAAAGCAATTACTATAAGAAATATATTTATGTTTTTACAAACAAACAAAAAGTTTATTCAAAACTTTTTGAATAGTATCAATTTAAAACTGTATTTTTTAATTTTAATTTCTGTTCAAATTTTTGGAATTTACTTAAGTTATAAAAACCTTTTTCATTACGAAGGATGTACATCAAATAAATTAAGAGAGTTTTCATTTTTTAATCAATATTTAACGTTAAATTATCCTGAAATGTGTGATGAGTCATTTTACTTTCATGGATTTCAATGGATTAACCATATTTATGAAAATGGCTTTGTATATCAAGACCGGCCTTTATACCTTGCTATAGGCTTTGTAATTTATCGATTTTTATTTATAGTTTTTCTAATTTTTGGATTAACTATTGATCCTTTATCACTTTTATTACTAGCTTCTTTAATTATCCAAATCATTGTTTTGAATATGATTGCATATGTTCTAACTAAGTTATTGTTTAAAACCTTCAATAGATTCTATTTCCTTGTATTTCTTTTGTTTACATTATTTAGTTTTGAATACAGGTTGTATTTTTTCTTGCCGTCTAACTCAACATTTTATTTATTTATATTTTTATATTCAATTTACTCAATTAAATCTCAAAAACTCAATGGTTTTCTCTATGGCGTACTATTTACTATCTCTGGATATGGAGTGATAGGGTTCATTTATCAAATTTTGTTTAAAATTAAATATTTGAAAAGGGAGTATAAAAATATTCTTTATAATTTATTTTTATTTGTAGTCCCGACATTATTATTTGAATTATTTCGTTTAGTTCTGGGTAGATTTCAAGGCGAAGAGTATGGTGTCAGGTATATTCATGCTGCCGAAGCACCTGAATATCAACAATTTGTGTGGTTTTTCAGAACAATATTTATAGAATCTTACGAACCATATCAGAGTTGCCATCAACTTTCTGAGTTTCTAAATTGTTATTTAAATATTACGAGTCGATATATATCCTTAAATATAATTTATATTTTTTCTTCACTGATTTTATTTGCTTACTATTTCATTAAATTTAAAAATCTCGACAATAAATACTTAAGATACATTTTTAGTTTTACACTTTTTTCCTATGTGTTTATATCTTTTCAAGGTATTTATGATTACAGATTTATTTATTACAGTTTTGGATTTGGAATTTTAACTATATCTTGTTACTTCTTAACAAAAATTAATAATGATATCATCTCGATAGTTTTTTTAATATTTTCGTCCATCTATACACTTACAAGATATAGTTATGAAGATTTTAATTATAGATTAGAAAATTTTGAGATAATAATAATGTTAATAATGTTTCTATTTGTATTAATTGATTATATTTCTAACAGAAAAATTAATGCTAGTAAGTCATATTTTTGAGATTAGATATTCATGAAGTTTCAAGTCTTCAGAAAATTCTTCATAATTTTCCTCTAATTCATTTTTTTCAATTGTAAATAAAAAATGTTTCATTTGTTCTACTAATGGTTCAGAATGATCAATTATTGGGAAGGTAGTATTTAATTTTTCTTTAAAACCTCCGACAACTTTTGTATTGAGACTCTCTAGCCCTTCATGAGAAATAATTTCAACAGAATTATTAATTAAATTAAGTGAGTACATTAGCTTTTTTGTATATATCACAATTGTTCGTGTTTTTTTCTGAGAGAGTTTTGATGTCGAAATTACTACATTAATATTTTTACTCTTACCGATGATGTCTACATGATCATATTCGTTTCCATTTTTGTAAAAAAATTGAAAATCAATATCATTAAATTCTTCTTTAAAAAGTCTATTTAATATATCAAAATCATGTATTGATAAATCTAATAACACATGATCTTTATTTCTATTCACTTGATCAGATGGTGATAGCCTTTGAATATATACAGAATTTATTTCTTCAGAATCTAAATCCTCATTTAATAAAAACTGCACTGCTGGATTGTATTTTTCTAAAAGACCAATTTTTATGAATGTTTTATTTTTTTTAACTAAATCATTTATCTCGTATAATTCTTTTTTATTAAGGGAATAGGGCTTTTCGACAAGTATATTTTTTTTCATACTTAAGCATTTTTTTACAATTTGATGATGAGTTACAGTACTAGTAGCAACAATTATAATGTCGGAGCAATCAATTAATTTATCCATAGAATTAAAAAATTTATATTGTTTAATCTCTCTTTCAATATTTTCGTCATAAATACCCATGAACTCTACACCCTCAAGAGAGTCTAAAACTCTGGCATGGTTTATTCCCATTGAACCAAACCCAATAAGTCCTATTTTATGAACCATAAAATCTCCTTATTTTTTGAATTATATAATTAACTTTTTTTTCATCAAGATTTGAGTATATAGGTAGACATAAAATTCTTTTCTTTACATAATTTATATTGGTAAAACTTTCGGCTTTTTCAATCCAATCAAAGTTCAAATCACTGAGTGGTTTTTTATAATAAACAGCAGTCCCAATACCATTCGTCTCAAGATGTCGAACCAATGAATCTCTTTCTTTTTCATTTGAAACTGTAATAGGAAAATAATTGAAAGTTTTTAGAGCACTATTATAAAATTTTATATTTTCAATATCTTCTAAGTTATCTTTATAATTTTTTGCAATGATAACTCTTTTGTCTATCTCGTTTTTAATTGTTTTGAGTCTTTGGTTTAAAAAAATTGCCTGAATTTCATCAAGTCGCGAGTTTTTTCCAGAAAATTTAAAATTATCACGATCTATATGTCCATGATTTCTAAGTTTTAATAAATCTTCATAGATTGTTTTTTTGTCTGTAGTGACAGCACCTGCATCACCTATTGCACCTAAAGTTTTGGTGGGATAAAATGAAAATGCTCCAACAGACCCAATTGTACCTAAGTAACCTTTTGCATGATTTGTCCCAAAGGATTGTGCTACATCTTCTACTATTTTTAAATTGTATTTCTTTGAAACTTTAAGTAATTTTTCTATATCAACATGTCCTCCAAATAAATGAACTGGAATAATAAATTTAGCTTTTTCAAGAATAGAATGACTAATATTGTCAATATCTATTTGTAAAGTATTTCTATCAATATCAACTATGTAAGGCTTCCCTCCAACATTATATATTGCTTCGATTGTTGCAAAATATGTAAATCCTGTAGTGATTACATAATCACCATTTTTAATTTTAAGAGCTTTTAGTCCAAGTTCTAATGCATCAGTTCCTGAATTTACCCCTACGACATATTGAGAGTTTAAAAATTTTGAAAGATTTTTCTCAAAGTCTTGTACATTTTTTCCCAATACAAATTGACCATTTTTCAAAAGTTTATCGAATTCACTAATTAAGTCTTTAGTATCTTCTACTGCTGGATCAAAAATAGGGACTTTCACTATTTTTAATGATAAATTAGATTTCATAAAAAAAGAAAAATAATTTATCCATATTTTTTAAACCTAAATAATAGTTAATAATTGGTTAACAAAATCTTTGGAAGGACTGTAATCATCAATATTTATAGGATATTTAAACTTTAGAGATTTTAAAAAATTCAAGGATTTTGATTCATCGTAGTTTGATAATATTACATTTTTATTGAGATAATTTTTATTTTCGGCAACATCACGCCATATAAGTGTATTTTGATTCATAATAAAACATTCTTCAGCAATAGATCCACCATCTGTGATAACTGCTTTTGAGTTAACAATTTCATTTAAAAATTTATTGTGGGGTAATAGTTTTTTTAATTCTATATCATGATCACGCAAGGTCTCCAACAGTTTGTTTTTAGTTAGTGCATTTATTGTTATGTCATGACAAAACCATTGAATTTTTTCAAACTTATTTACTTTAGATATTTTGATTAGTAGTTCAATAAAATCTCGCAATCTTTTTTTATTATAAATATTCTCTGTACGGTGAATTGTCACAGTAAGAGTATTTTTTTTATCAATAGTTATTCCATTCAGATAATCATTAACGGAATCAAAGATTGTATTTTTTTTAAGAATTATCAATTTTTTATTGTTTATGTTTTTGATATTCTTGAGATATTCTTCTCCGTCAACCGAGACTACATCTGAATATTTTGATACAATGCTTCGAACTATTTCTTCTGGGAAAGGTTTAAATAAGTGATGAGATTTATATCCTGCCTCTATATGTATAGTTTTTAAATTATTCCGTTTTGAAAAAAGAAGACCTAATAGTGTGCTTACTGTGTCTCCATGAACAAGACAGTATTGAATATCTTCATCTATTTGTGTTTTATTCCCAAAAAATAAAAATTTTAAAAACCAAAGCATCATAGATGTTATTTTTGATACATTTGTTGAGTTACTTGATAAATTAATATGTATATAATTTTTTCCAAAACAATCAAGCTCCCTTGATGTTAGTTCTTTATGTTGCCCAGTATCAAGAATTGTTAACTCGAATCCATTTTCAACTAAATTACTAAGAATGAATTTTGATTTTATAAATTGCGCTTTAGTACCTAATACATATGCTATCTTTTTTTGTTTTCCCATAATTCAAAGTTTTCTATCTATTATTTCTTTCCAATAATCTAAATTGGAGAATTGCGAATATTCTTTATTTTCGTTAGCTTTGTTTTTTTGTTCTAAGTCTTCAATGCTTATTGAGGTAAGTTCATCAAAACTCTCTAACATAATGAGTGGAATACCAATATTAAAAAAATTTTCATTTACAGTATTTTTTTCAACAATTGGTGTACATCCAAAAATAAGACTTTCCCAAATTCTATGAGATTCAAAAAAATTCCCCTCTGGACAGAGATTAAATTTATATTTTGAAAGTTCACGTAAGTATTCAAGGTTGTCAGAAAAGTTTTTGACAATAAAAATATCTTGTCTTTGCAAAACATTTTTGTGAATGGGCTCTCTATGCGTAGGATTTGTAGATGGATTAAATGAACAAAAAATTTTTCTTTCCTTTTCTTTATTTTTTGTCTCAATAAGTACCTTTTTAAAGTTTTTTACCTTTCCATTCTTCACAAATCTTTTATTTTCTATTCCGTAAGGTAAACATGAAATTTTTTCTGTAGCCGGAGTATTTAATTTAGTTGCAAACCAATGAATAATTTTTTCATCTAAATATTTCAAATCATCATTTTCTACGGGTAAATCCGAATTATGTGTAATAAGCTTATAGGGTTCTTTAATTTTTGGATGGTAGTGATTAAAAAAGATATCTTTTAATTCTGTTTTCAAAAATAATATGTCACCTTTTTTTACTTTATTTGGATCAAAAGATTTAGTTTCATCAAATATATGATTTGAAAAAACACGTAACGAGTCACCTGATAAAAAAGGTTTACTGCTTGGTCTAAATATAAAAGGATATCTATCTATGGTTATTCTTCTAAATTGATTTCCTAATTTGTTTTTTATAATTTTTAGTACCACTATTTATGTATAGTAATAAGTAATTCCACTTCAAATTAAAATAATTCAGAAATTAAATTTGTTCTACTTTATAAATTAATTGAATAATAAGAATTTAATGAAATTTATAATGATACTAATGGCTAATATTAAAAGTATCTTAAAAGATATTTTATACGTTTCTAAAGTATCAAAAACAGAAAATAAAAAGCTTTTAATTCTTGCTTCTGTAGTGCTTACTCAAGTATCTGCATATACAGACATTGGAATAATTGTAATTTTTTCCGCACTTATAGTTGATCAATATACCGGAATTAAACTATTAAATGATTTAATTGAAATTTTTGTAAATAACATTTATTTATTACCAATATTGGTAATT
>MDTD01137406.1_pt1 | contig 18450 bp, 18 predicted proteins | sample 811221 | NCBI WGS metagenome assembly MDTD01 (sample SAMN05326646, study PRJNA326480) | marine metagenome | isolation source: seawater | place: Pacific Ocean: South West | collected 2011 | reverse complement strand
TGCGCCGCCTCGCGCACGAACTCCGGCCCGAGCTCGACGCGCAGCATCGGGTCCGGCGCAACAGTAATCGCGCTCCCGCCCGTCTCGAACTCCAGCACCACGGGCACGACCTCGCCCGAGGGTTTGGTGCCGCCCGGCTGAATCGCCCGGGTCGTCAGAAAATCGTGGAGCCGATCGACCGTCTGCATCCCCGTACCGTTGAGCTTCTCGGTCCGCAGCGTCAGGTGCAGCCTGCCCTTCTCCAGGGGCTGGCCCTCGATCGGCACCATGCGGTCGACGATGATCTGGGGCGAGCCCCGGCTGTGGTCCATCCGGCCCATCACGAACTTCGGGCCGTCGTCCTCGAACAGGTGCGAGAACTTCGCGTAGCAGTCGGCGAACATCACAGCGTCGGCGGTCCCCGTCAGATCCTCGAGGGTCACGATGCCCATCTTCTGGCCCGCGCTGCGTCCGTTGCGCACCACGATCGCGCGCACGCTCTGCACAAGAGCCGCCACGATCACGCGCCGATCCTGCTGCACCTCGGCCAGGTCCGCCATCCGAAGCTGCGCAAACACCCCCGACCAATCCTTCCACTGCTCAAGCGGGTGGCTCGACACGTAGAACCCGAGCGTGTCCTTCTCTTGGCGCAGCGTCTCCGATTCGCCCCACGCCTCGGCCTTCACCAACGGCACAGCCGCGGCCTGCGATTGCTCCTCGGCCGGGTCCGGCGCACCGAAGAGCGCCCCCTGACCCGCGGCGCGATCCGCAGCCAGCTTCTGCCCAGCGCTGACCGCCTGCTCGATCGTCGCGACCATACTCGCCCGCTCGTCGCGGCTGTGCACCTCGTCGAACGCGCCGCTCTTGATCAGCGCCTCGATCGTCGCCTTGTTCACCGTGCCCGGCGGCACGCGCTCGCAGAACTCGAAGAGCGACCCATACGCGCCGTCCTTGTCACGCTCGGCGATGATCGCGTCGATCGCCTTGGCGCCCGCGCCCTTGATCGCGCGAAGACCGAAGCGGATGTGCCCGCTGTCCGGCGTGCGGTCCGTCTTGCTCTCGTACACCACCGCGAAGTCCGCCTCGGACAGGTTCACGTTGGGCGGACGCACCTCCACACCAACCTTGATCACCTCGCCCGTCTTCGGGTTGATGAACTTCGTCCGCTTGCAGTCCTCGAGATACGGGATCCAGTCGCTGACCTTCTGCGCCTGGCTCTCAAAGCTCAGGAACGCGGCCATGTAGTGCGCCGGGAAGAACGTCTTCAGGTACGCCGTCTGATACGCGACGATCGCGTACCCCGTCGAGTGCGACTTGTTGAAGCCGTAACCTGCGAACTTCAAAATCAGCTCGAACAGTTCCTCGGCCTTCTTGGCCTCGAGGCCCTGCTTGCCCGCGCCCTCGACGAACTTGGGGCGCTCGGCGGCGATGATCTTCTCTTTCTTCTTGCTGATCGCCTTGATGAGCGAGTACGCCGAGCGCAGCGGGATGCCGCCCAGCTCGTGCACGATCTGCATGACCTGTTCCTGGTACACCATCACGCCGTACGTCTCTTGCGTGAACCGATCGACGATCGGGTGCACCTTGGGCACGGGCTGGTTGCCGTGCTTGCGCATGTTGTAGTCCGGGATCAGGTCCATCGGACCGGGTCTGAACAGCGCGTTGGCGGCGATCAGGTCCTCGAGGCGGTCGGGCTTCATCTCGAGCAGCAGCCTGCGCATGCCGCCCGATTCAAACTGGAACACACCCGTCGTGTCGCCCCGCTGGAAAAGACGGAACACGCGCTCGTCCTTGTAGCCCAGACGCTCGAGATCGAGCGGGTTCGGCCCGCTGTCGTCCGCCTCCCGACCGACCGCCGCGTAGATCTGCTCTTTGGTCAGCGACTTCGTGATGAGCTGCTTGGCGCGCTCGATCACGCTCAGCGTGCGCAGACCCAGGAAGTCCATCTTCAGCAGGCCAACGGATTCGCACGTCGGGCCGTCCCACTGGGTGACGATCTCGTTCTCGCCCCCGCCCGACTGCCGATACAACGGCACAACCTCGTGGAGAGGCCTCGTCGCCACGATCACGCCCGCCGCGTGCACGCTGCTGTGCCTGGCCTGGCCCTCGATGACCCGCGCGTTGTCGATCACGCGCTTGGCGACCTCGTCCGTGTCGTACAGCTTCTTGAGGTCCGGCTCCTGCTTGAGCGCCTTGTCCAGCGTGATGCCCAGCTCTTCCGGGATCAGCTTGGCCAGCTTGTCCGTGTCCGTCAGCGGGTATTCGAGCACCCGCCCGACGTCACGCACCGCAGCGCGGGCCTTGAGCGTCCCGAACGTGATGATCTGCGCCACGTGCCCGTACTTCTCGCGCACGTAGTTGATCACATCGCCCCGCCCGTCCTGGCAGAGGTCGATATCGATATCGGGATATTCCGATCGATCGGGGTCGGTGAATCGCTCGAACAGCAGGCCGTAGTGCACCGGGCAGGCGTTGGAGAGACCGAGCACGAAGCCGGTCATCGTTCCGACACCCGAACCACGCGCGATCGCCGGGATGCCCCGCTGACGCCCCCAGTTGACGAAGTCCCACACGATCAGGAAGTACGCGCTGATCAGCTTGTCCGACAGGATCTTCAGCTCGCGGTTGAGCCTCGCCCACTTGCGCCACCCGTCGAGTTCCTCTTCACCAAGCTCGGGCTCTTCGCACGCGCCCTCCACGTCCTTGTGCCTGAACCTCAGAATCTCCGGCCCGTAACGCCAGACCATGCCCGCCTCGCAGAGCAGCCTGAGCGTCTTGTCACACTCAACCGTCAGCGAGGCTTGATCCTGATCCGGATCGTTGGCCGGCTCGAGCTCGAAGTGCGAACAGAACGCCTTGAACCACGCCGTCAGATCGCCCGCATACTCCGCGTCGTCGTGCGCGGGCAGCTCCTTCTTCGGCGGGGCTTTGACCACCACCACCGGCGCATGGTTCGCGTCCTCTGGCAGCTCGACGTTGCACCGGTCGGCGATCTTTTGCGTGTTGAGCAGCGCCTCCTCGCCCGCCTTGCCGTAATCCGCGTTGTTGTACTCGGGCGAGCCGAAGAGCTCCCACATCTGCTCCGGGCTCTTGACGTAGAGCTCGGGCGTGTAGCGCATCCGGCCCTCATCAAACTTGCTCTTGCCCGTGGAGATACAGATCAGTGTGTCGTGCGCGTCGTGGTCCTCGGCGTGCAGGAAGTGGCTGTCGTTGTCGCAGACCAGGGGCAAGTCCAGATCCCGCGCGATCCGGATCAGGTGCGGGTTGATCGAGATCTGCTCCGGGATGTGGTGCTGCATCTCGACATAGAACCGGGGCCCCGTCCCCTCGTCGGCGAACACGCGCGCGTGCCACTGGGCGCTCTCAACCGCTTTCTCATAGAGCGCCTTGTCGCCGCCCTTGATGCCGCCCGAGGTCTCGTAGTCGAGCAGGTGCTCGCCCATCTCCGACCCGAGGTGCCCGTTGATCGCGACCAGGCCCGAGTTGTGCTGCTCAAGCAGCTCCCGGTCCATCCGCGGCTTGAAGTAGAACCCCGTCAGGTACGCCTCGGAGCACAGGTACAACAGGTTCTGCCAACCCGTCAGGTTCTCCGCGAGCAGCACGAGGTGGTACCCGCCGTCGGACACGCCCGTGTACGTCTTGTCGAGTCGGCTCTTGGGGGCGACGTACGCCTCAACGCCTAGGATGGGCTTGATGCCCTCGGCCCGGGCCTTGCGGTAGAAGCTCACCGCCGCGTGCATGTTGCCGTGGTCCGTCACCGCCAGGCTGTTCATGCCCAGCTCGCGGACCCTTTTCACCAGCTTGTCCAGCCGGTTGCCGCCGTCGAGCAGCGAGTACTCCGAATGCAAATGCAGATGCACGAAGGGCTTACCGCCGGTCTCTTCAGAACCGACAAGTGCACCATCATCTTGGGGTTTCACCGTCTTCGCCATCGAGGTGCAGTGTATCTGTCGGTTCCGATCAGTCTCCAGACCAAGCCCCGAACCAGCGCTATCACCCCACCACCCGTTTGGGGAGTGTCGCTGCTAGTTGACAGTTCGTCCCCAGCCGCGTCCACCCTCGCGCCCGGTATCGGCGAATGTCGAGCGAGTCTGTGCAGCGAGGGTCTTGGGGCCCAATCCGCAATCGTGACGCCCCACCCCCCATAGACTCTGCTGTGGACCCGACACGAACCCAGAACTACGCCGAGCAGGTCCAGGCATTCCGCCTGAAGATGCGCCAGATCAACGACCGCCCCCGCGGCCCGTTCGCCAGCGCCATTCACCTCCTGCTCACCCTCCTCGTTCTCATCGCCCTGCTGATCCTGATCATCCCGGTCATGGCCCTCATCCTCATTTTCGGGATCGGGTTCTTCATCTACCTCAAACTCCGCCGCGTCTTCGGCGGGCTCAACAAGCCCAACGCCCACGTCGGCCCCCTCCGCACCGACGGCCGGGAGAACGTGCGCGTCATCGACCGCGAATAAGTGCCGCCCCGGCGCCCTGTTTACCCCCACAAAGCCGCGCCGGCGCAAGCGCCCAACAATCCCCCGTGACCTCGCCCAAGCCCATCCTCTACTGCAAGAGCTGCGGCCACGACCTCACCTCGCTCATCGAGACGCCCTGGATCCGCACCTGCCCGGAGTGTGGCAAGAAATTCGACCCGGACTTCGTCTACGAGGGCAACGCCCGCAACAAGCCCGAGCCCAACGGCCCGCTGCCAAAGCCGCGCAAACTCGCCGAGGGCGAAGAACATGACTGAGCCCCGCGCGCTCTCGAGACCACTGCTGACCATGACCGCGCCCGTCGCGGGACTCTCGACCGCCGGCATCCTCACGGCAGCCGCCCATCTCAAGCTCGCCACCTTCGCGCTGGGGGCGTGGACCTTCCCGCTTGCGATCGTGATCCCGGGCGTCATCGGCGGCCGACAACTCTTGGCCAGCCAGCCCCTCGTGCGGACCTGCATGTTCACACTGGCCGCCATCGGCGTGAACCTGGGCATCGAAGCTCTCGGCACGGCTGTGCAGCTCAGCATCCTGAGGTGAGTTCACCACTCGCGCGAATCAGCTCTCGTGGAGAGTGGTTTCTCGATATCGCCGTTAGGAGACCAGTTCTTCGCGCAGCTTCTTCGTGATCTCGCCGACTTCGCCGCCGGCGATGTTCTGCGCCTCGACGCGCACCACGGGCAGAATGCCCCAGCTCGAGTTCGTAAGCATCAGCTCATCGGCCTTCAGCACGTCGTCGATCGTGAGCATTCGGCTCGTTGTCTCGATGCCAAGCCTGCGCGCACAGTCGAGCACCTCCGCCCGTGTGACACCCGGCAGGACCGGGCTCGGCAGCCCACCCGGCGATTCCTCCCCACGCACGACGGGCGTGAAGATCTGGCCGTCCTTCACGAGAATCGCGCTGGACACACACCCGCCCGCGAGGTGGTTGGTCACCTGAAAGACCAGTGCCTCGGCAGCGCCCTTGGCCGAGGCGTTCTGCAGTTCGCCCAGCCTGCCCCAGTAGTTCAGCGTCTTGTGCGAGCTCATCGGGTCGAGCGGGTTGACCTTCATGTCGGCCAGAGCCGCGACCACACCCTGCTCGAACATCTGCTCGGGGTAGACCGTTGCGGGCTGGGCGACGATCAGGATGGTCGGGTCGTGCCTCGGCGTTTCGCCCGACTTTGCCGCCGCGAGCGGGTTCAGGTCGCCGCCCGTGATCGTGAGGCGGATCCGCTGACGATCGAGACCGCACTTCTGCGCTGTGCGTTTGACCGCCTCGGCCAGCGCCGGTCGGCGCAGCTCGGTCGAGAGACGAAGCTGCTTGGCCGATTCTCCGATGCGGTCGATGTGATCGAGCAGACGAACGACCTCGATCTCGCCCGCGTCATTCTTGCGTGCGCTCATCGTCTCGAAGAGTCCCACGCCGTGCGTGAACCCCGCATCGAACGCCGAGACCGTCGCGGCCTGCGTGTCCTCGATGAACTCACCATTCAGAAAGATCGTGGCCATTCAAACTCCTCCCTCTCCCGCGCCCCGCAAGAGAGAGTGCCGGGCGCAGCGAGACGGGCGAGGGTCGCGTGGTCTACTTAGTCCACATCCACCAACGGCACACGGAACACGCCGTAGGGCCCCTCCGCGAACGGGCCCTCGGGCCTGCCGAAGCCGGTCTCGTGGATGCGAGCCGTCGTGAAATACAGCCGCCCGCCCTGAATCGCCAGGCTGTCGGGCCAGCTGATCCGCTCGTCCGCGGTGACATTGACCAGCTCGCCGCTGGGGAGTCTCGCCGTGATCGCGTCGCGCTCGAGCGCGGTGAAGTACAGCACGCCGTTCTCGTCCATGATCATGCCGTCGGTGATAAACGTCTTGCCCAGCGGCTCGACGTGATCGTTCACGGTCATCGCGGTCGCGCCCGTGAAGCGCCCCTCCCACTCACCCTCGGGACGAAGGGCCGCCTTCATCGCGAGCGTCGGCACGCGGTAGAGATCACGCCCGGTGAGCGCCTGGTAGTAAACGTAATCGCCGTCGGGCGAGAGCGCGATGCCGTCGCAGTTGACCATCGGCGTCTTGCCATCGCGCTTCCACGGCTTGCCGCCGATGACAGCCTCGATGCCCGGCACCGCCTTGGTGGAGGAGTGATCCTCAAGGAACCGCATCGCGCGCCCGGTCGTCAGGTCGACCCCGACGATCGCGCCGAGCCCGGAGTCGGAGATCCAGGCGAAGCCGTCCTCCGTATCGACGCGCACATCGTTCAGGTACGAGCCGGGGGGCGCGATGGTCTCATCGAAGAGATAGGACGCGCCGACCTTGTCTCGATCGGTGAACCGCACGAGCTTGGGCGCGCCGGGGACGGGGCCCTGGAAATTGGGCGCGCCGGGATCGAGCACCCAGAGTCGGCCAAGGTCATCGCTGAAGAGCGCCTGCACGCAGACCCACGCCCGCTCGGGACGCACGCCGGGCGACCACGCGTTCCACGACGGGTTCGGGTAGCTCGCCGGCGGCTGCATCTTGCCGGTGAACACCTCCACCACGCTGTTGCCGTGGTTCCCGTGCCACCTCGGGCTGGAAAGGAACAACCTTCCGCTCGGGGAAACTGCAAGCCCCACCGCCTGGAAGCCGTCAAACGCGACGACCCGCTCCAATGGCCCGCGCGTCGCCGTCGAGAGGCGTGTAAAGAGAGGAACGAACCCCTCCGTGCCCGGATTGGGCCCAGTCGCGTCGTACGTCGTCACCCCGCGCTGCGACTGACACCCGGCCAGGGCCGAGAGAGCGAGCGCTGCCAACACACCCATGCGTTTGTTCATGCCCCAAGCCTACACACCGGCCCCGCCCCCGGGCGCGGGTACGCTCCTGACATGTCCTGGGACGACTCATACGACGCGGACCCCGAATTCGACGAGCTCGACCCCGAGGGCCCCTCGGCGGCCGACATCGCCCGCTTCGACCGGGCCGCCAGCACCTGCCCCTCCTGCGGCTCGGAGGTCTACGACGACACCGCCATCTGCCCGGTCTGCGGCGAATACATCCTCAGCCCCAAACAGAGCCTCACCAGAACCTACCTCTGGCCCATCGTCGGAGCCGTCGTCCTGATCGTCTTCGTGCTGACGTGGGTGCTCTAGAAGCGAGCCTGCCCCCCACCCCTACTTCACAAACACCGAAGCAAAAGCATTCCACGCCCCGGTCCTGGCGATATTCATGATCACGACTGAGACCCCGAGCACGATGAGCGTGCCGACAGCCAGCCACCTGTCCAGCGAGCGGATCAACGCACACCGGACGGCAAGCAGCAGGACCGCAAGCAGCATCGTCAACGCGAACGGCCCGAACAGGCGCTCAACCTCGGTGCCCGTGTAAAGCTTATTGAGCGTGTCGATCCTGCTGACAGCCGCAGACATCGTCACCAGCGTCGCGGCGATGATCATCGAGCGATGGATCGCGGGTCGCTTGCGCTTCCAGATCGCGACACCCACCAGCACCCCGAACGCCAGGACCGAGATCATCGGCACCGCCATGAACTGTTTGGGCGTCATCCCCCAGATCAGCATCTCGGCAGGCGTCACCCTGGCCGACATGATCGCCAGCCACACACCAAGCACCACGTTGATCGCCGCCAGCCCCGCCCCGAACATCCCAAGTCGCATGTGCAGCTTGACATTCCGAACCGAAACCAGCGTCGCCTGCAGAACCAGGAATACGAGCCAGAGCGAGATAGTCACAGCGTGACTGATGATGAGCAGCTTGATCGGCTCAGGGATCGGACGTCCCGGATACGAACGCCCGTGAAGATAAAACCGGCTGAACCCGACGAACGCGATCGCAACGAACACAAGCGACGCCGCAAGATAGAAACGCTTGGCGGCTCGCGAAGCCAGACGACTCGGCCGACGCACACGCTCGGACGAAACCGCGGGAGAGATGTCCATGGATTCTTCGACTCCGCCCGGACCCTGCTGGCCCGGGCACACCCCGGGGTCGACCGATCTCTCGGCCGCCCCTCAAAGCCGCGGCCGCAGCACCTGCGCCCCGTCCGGCAGTGAATCGAAGATCGCCTGAATCTGAATTGTCAAGACGCCGGTGCAAAGGAATGCCAAATCTTCTGCTGTTTCTGAACCGATTGGGCGAGTGTCCTCCCTTTCCGAATCCGCACCGCCGCCAGCCCAAAGCCGAACAGCATCCTCTGGGTTTACAACCCCGGTCACATGAATTCAGCCAAGGTCCGACGATCAAATCAACCTGTTTCGGGCAGTCTTACCGCTTCCGCCGCACGGCCAGGAGTGCCCCGAGCCCGGCGAGCGTCACCGCGCCCGGTGCTGGCACGAGCGTGTAGACCGCGCCGGTGTCCGGCACGCCCACCACCATCTCGCCCGAGGGCATGAATCCGATCTGGGCCACCATCTGATCGGGCTGCTCCGCAAGCTCATCAAAGAACCCCGTCGCGAGCACTTCGGATGAGCCGTCGTTCAGGAGCCGAAGCAGCGAGCCCGCGTCCGAGTCGAAGACGTAGCGGTCCTCGCCCCAAAGCGCCGAGCCATCCCCGATGGCGATCTCGCTGAAGCTGCCCTGCGGGGCCTGGCCGTTGGTCGAGAGCAGCCCCCCCACATCGACGGCTTCGACGTGTCCTTCCGAATCGATCGCCACGCGGTTGACGCCCGGCTTGTCCAGCATGGACGTGAAGTTGCCGTGCCTGCTCAGCCTGACGACCTTGCCAATCCCGTAGTCGGCGTAGTACAGCGAGCCGTCGTCGCCCATGGTCATGTCTTCGGGGTTGGCAAGATGCTCGCCCCGCCAGGCGAACTGGTTCACGCTCCCGCCGGGCGTAACCGCAAAGAGCCCCTTGAAACTGCCGACGAGGATCGAGCCGGCCGGCCCGAAGATGCCCTCCATATCCCACGCCACCGCATCGGGATCGCGGATCGGCGTGCCGACCTCGCTCAGGCTCCCGTCCGTGCCGAGCACCCGGACCGCGTGCGCATCGCTCGTGCCCGGCCCCGTCCGCCCGAAAGCGATCTCGCCCGTCACCGGGTTCACCGCCATCCGCCCCATGTTCTCGAGAGTCGCCACGCGCTCAATCGTGAGCGAGCCGGAGATCGGCTCGGCGAGCCCTGATGAAGCCGAGAGTCCGAGAGCCATCGAAACAAGTACGAATCGCGGTGCGTGCATGGTGAGCCTTTCTGAGCATGTCGGGCGGGAGCCCTCACCCCCAGCCTGCGCCGCGACCCGCCGTTGCCCACCACGCTCATGCTCTCGCGCCCTCGCTGCGCCCAGCCAATCCGCACAGCACGCACAGGCTGACCCCGATAACCGCTCAACCGCTCCAGACCCACCGCCCCGAAAAAACCGGGGGGTATTGCGCGGGCCAAACCCCGGCGCGTATCTGAAGCTCCCTTTGGGTACAGGGGGAACCGAGTCATGTTGCCAAATTTGAAATCCATCTCACAGCACGACGATCGGCGCGACGCCGGACGCATCCAGTGCAACGAGCTGCGCACCAACATCGGCGAGATCGTCGACGCCTCGTCCACAGGTCTGCGCATCAAGGGCAAGCTGCCCAGCGGCACACGCCCCGGCTCAACCGTCTCCATCGTCGTCGCGGGCGATGAGGAATCGCTGCCGCTGACCTGCGAGGTCCGCTGGATCAAAAAGCTGGCCTTCCGCTCGACCACCTTCGGCGTCGCGTTCCTGGATATCTCCGAGGATCAGCGCCGGCTGCTGTGGCAGATGATCCGCTCAGGCAACGTCATCACGAGCTGCAGCAGCATCTCGCTGGCCGCCTGAGACCATCCGGAGCCGCCCCCGGCGAATCCGAAGCCCCGAAACGCAACGAACCGATCCCCGTCTCACCCGCCGGGCCGAGGGCAGAGTGCCACTCGGCCCGGTGTTGTCGGTATGCTCGAACGGGGAGTCATGATCAGAAACCGCACAACCCGGGCCAGAGCGTCGGCCTGCGCCTTCACGCTCATCGAGCTGCTCGTCGTCATCGCCATCATCGCGATCCTGATCAGCATCCTCCTGCCCGCGCTCGGCAAGGCCCGCCAGCGCGCCCAGACCGTCCAGTGCCTGGCCAACCTCAAGGGCATGGGCGTCGGGCTGCAGCTCTACTACAACCAGTTCGAGCTCGTCCCGGACGTCCTCCCACTCACCGACGCCGACGGCAACACGAACGACCCGGCCCTCCTCGAAGTCCTCGCCGACTTCATGGACGTCCCCGCTCCCCGCCGAGAAATCCCGGGCGACCCGAATTCCTTCTGGATCGTCAGCGACCCCTGGAAGTGCCCCTCCGACAGGGAATCCGACGACGGCGCCTCCGGCTACCGGCCCGTCCACGAGGTCTTCGGCACCAGCTACGAGTACGTCGCCGGCAAGCTCATCTTCGCCTCCGAACTCTTCGTCCTCTTCCCCGGCGCCGACCGCACACGCATCCAGAAAGCCATCACCGTCGGCCTCGAACGCCGCGACTGGCCCATCCTCGTCGACGCCGATACGTGGCACGACACCAAAGACGGCCGAAACGCCCTCTACTTCACCTCCATGCGCGCAGACACCAACATCGACCCGACCAACAAGGAATTCGAGCGATTCCTCGGCGAGATCACCACACGCCGGAGCCTGCCATGACCGCGCCCGGCGACTTCAAACAACAACAATTCGAGCCGCTCATCACCGACTCGGGACAAGCGCCCACGGGCAAGAAACCCAAACGCCCCAAGAATGAACGCCCCCCGAAGCAATCCGCATCACAACGGTGGAAAGCATTCGTCGCAAGCCAGACCGACACCCCCGAGCGCGCCAAACGCTTCAAAGCCGTCGGCTTCTCCGCCGCCGCCCTCGCGCTGGTCGCAGTCGGCCTCGGGCTCTACTTCACACTCCGTCCCTACCCCATGCCCGATTACGAGGACGACCCGCTCGACGAGATCTTCAACTACACGCTCTTCCAGAACGAGTTCAACAACCTGCCCGTCGAGGAGCGCGTCCGCCTCGTCGGCTCGCTCATCCAGCGCGTCGAGGGCATGGGCGGCTCCGACGGCACACTGCTCGCCGCGTTCGCCGCGGGCATCACGGGCTCGGCCCGCGAACAGCTCGAAGAAAACGCCGCCCAGATGATGCTCGACTTCATGGACAAGTTCGCCCACGACTACCCGAGCCTCGACGATCCCGAAGCCCAGGAAGAAGCCCTCAAATCCCGCATCGCCGACATGATCCGCCTCGCCGAGGAATTCGACGGCCGACCCACCAACCGTACCGACGAAGAACTCCTTGAACGCGCCATGCGCGACGCCAGACGAGACCAGGAAGTCATGCGCGACCCCACCCGCGGCCCATCCCTCGGCGGCATCAGCCGAATGGCCGACATGATGGAAAACCGCATCGGCGAACGCGGCACCCCCCACCAACGCGCCCGCATCACCCGCTACATGCGCGACATGACCCGCTACCTCCGAGGCGAAGACCTCGTCACCGGCAAACCCAAAGGCGGCGGCTAATCCCCAACCCGGGCGAAGGCTTCCAGCCTCCGCTTCATTCTCTTCCAGTGGGGGCGACGTCCCGTCGCCCATTCAAACAGACTCAAACAAGCTCAAACACAGCCTCTTCACACGCCGGGAACCGCTCGGTTTCTTCCGACCATTCATAACCCGTCAGCACAAACCCGCACTTCTCCAGCACACGGATCGACCCCGCATTGCTCCGTGCCGCCCGGGCATGCAAAGGCCGACGCTCTACAACTCCAAGAAACAGCGCCAGCGCCCGCGACGCAATCCCCTTGCCCCAGTGCGCCCGATCGACCCAGTACCCGACGTTCTCGCGCCCGTCCATCTCGAAACACGAGATATCCCCGACCACCTCGCCATCGGCGACAATCACCCTGGCCACGACTTTCGGATCATCCAGCGACTGCTCCCAGTGCGACCAGAAATCATCCCTACTCCGAGGCCTGGCAACCGCCATCCGGTTGGCCTCCGGATCGAGCTGGTACGCATAGATCGTCGGCAGATCGCCCGGCACCACCTCACGGAGTTTGATGGACTCGCTGGTCATCTTCGCTCAATCCGCCGGGCGTTCGTGTCTTACTCCGGGTTCTGCGTCACACAATGCGCGATCACCGTCCCGTCGCGCACGCGGAGCCCGAGCAATCGCACCTTCCGCCCATCGCCCAGGCTGACTTCCGCCACATCAAACAACGGCAACTGCCCCGTCAGCTTCTCAAAGAGCGCCTCGGCCTCGGCTGTCCCGCGCAGCTGCTCCGGGATGTACTTGGCAGCGCTCGCGTCGGCGCCGCTGAGCACCCAGCTCGCCGGCAATGTCAGCCGACCCATCGAGACCGTCCGCGCTTTCATCCAGAGCGAGCCGTCCTCGTGCAACTCGGGCACGATGGCGCAGCTGTAGATCCGCGTCCCGATCTCCGTGCGCACGCGCGCACCGATGCGCACCGTGCCGTTGTCGAACACCATCTGAAGCTGCTGCACCGACTCGGGCCAGTCCAGCCCGTCGCTGATCTTGGCGAACCACTCGGGCAACTTGATGTTCATCCACGCGTTGGCAGCCTCGTCCGTCATCTTGACGGGCCACTCGACCGAGCCGCCGACCAGCGACTGACGATCCTCGAACAGATGCGACAGCGCCCCGTTCTGCACAAGCTCAGCCAGCTCGATGTTCCTGGGGTCTGTCGCGTCGATATCGATCCACCAGCTCGGCGCCGACCGCGCCATCGCTAAACCGATCGCCACCGCCACGCTCACCGCGCCGATCAGCACCACCGCAGCCGAGGCGATCAGCCCGCGCTTGCGCCGGATGTACCGCACCAGCACCTTCCGCTCGTGCGGGTCGCCGAGGTGCGTCACCGCGTACGTCAGCGTGTGATGCTTCTTCCGCGCCAGGTCCGGGGTCTCGATCGATTCACCGCCGGGGCCGTCGGCCTCGGTGTCGTCGTCGGCATCGTCGTCTTTCTTGCCCGCCAGGCCCGGTCCGGTTTGAGCCCCCCCCCCCTTGTCAGGACGCGATCGCTTGTACTCGACCCAGCTCGCCGAGGCCTCGGCTTCGCCTCCGATCTCCGCGCGAGGCTCGGGCATCGACTCCATCAGTTCCGGTGTGGAGTCATCGGCCTTCGGGTTCGCGGACGCATCGGACACACCCCCATCGTCCGCATTTGCTCACCAACCTTCAACCCGCACGCCGCGTATGCACCAACTTCGCTACCCTCTCGGCAACCATGAGCACCCGCATCGACCTCGACCAGATCACCAAGACCTTCGGCGCCGGCCCCGGAAAGGCCAAAGCCGTCGACCACGTCTCGCTCCTCATCGAGCCCGGCGAACTCTTTTTCCTGCTCGGCCCATCAGGCTGTGGCAAAACCACACTCCTCCGCATGATCGCCGGCTTCATCGAGCCCACGTCCGGACGAATCGCCTTCAACGGCCGGGAAGTCACTAGCACCCCCCCAAACAAGCGAAACACGGGCATGGTCTTCCAGAGCTACGCCCTCTGGCCCCACATGACCGTCGAGCAGAACGTGGCCTTTGGCCTCTCGATCCGAAAGACCCCCGCGGCTGCCAAGGACCGGGCGGTCAAAGAGGCCCTCGAAGCCGTCCAGATGCTCGAGTACGCCAAGCGCAAGCCCAACCAGCTCTCCGGCGGACAGCAGCAACGCGTCGCACTCGCCCGCGCCCTCGTCATCCGGCCCGACGTCCTCCTCCTCGACGAACCCCTGTCCAACCTGGACGCCAAACTCAGATTAGATCTGCGATCTGAAATTAGAAAGATCTGCAAAAGTGCTGGACTGACAACGGTTTACGTCACGCACGATCAGAAGGAAGCGCTCTCGATGGCGGATCGCATCGCGATCATGAAGAGCGGGCAGTTGCAGCAGCTCGGCACGCCGCAGGATCTCTACCGCCACCCCGAGTCCCCCTTCGTTGCCAGCTTCCTGGGCGAGACGAACTTCATCGAAGCCAAGGTCGCCGGCCACGACGCCCCCGACCGCCTCGCCCTCGAGACCTCGGCCGGCAAGCTGCTGGCGACCATCCGCTCGGGCGAAAACTACTCCGCCGGGCAGCGTGTCACCTGCTCGGTCCGTCCCGAGTCGATCCGACTCGTCGACGCCGGCGCCCCGGGCTCATTGCCGGGCAAGCGACTCGAGTCCGTCTACCTCGGCGAGATCGCCCAGCATCAGGTCCGTCTCGGCGAACAGACGATGGGACAGGCACTCGCGGTCAGCGAGCTCAACCCGACCGCTGAGCATCTGAGCAAGTCGACCACCCAGGTCGGCATGCACATCGATCCGCGCGACGTCGTCATTCTTCCAAAGGCCTGAACCGGGATAGGGGGGGCTGATCAGGCTGCCCGCTCTCGAGGCAAGCCGCCCGAAGGCAGGATCATCGAGAAGCACGCGCCATGGCCCGGCGTGGAGGCGACCTCGATCTCTCCCCCCGCTGCCAGCACTAGCTGACGACAGATGGAAAGCCCGAGCCCTTTGCCGCCCTGCTGCTTCGAGGACGCGGTCCGAACGAACGGCTCAAAGATCCGCTCGCGGATTTCCGCTGCGATCCCCGGGCCATCGTCGACCACTGCGAGACGCACAGCCGCAGTGTTCCACGTGGAACATTGCGCCCGCTGAGCCTCGATCCAGATCCGCCCGGCAGACTGAACGCCCTGCATCGAACGTATCGCGTTTCGGATCAGATTCACCAGCACCTGCACCAGCGACACACTCGACATCGCCACGCTGAGTTCCGGCTCGATCTTGAGTTCGATCGTGATGCCCAGAGCACCGGGATCTTCGCCGAGCGAGGCAATTGCTTCGCGGGCAGCCATCAGGATCTCGGTTTCGTCCGTTCTGGGCGTGACCTGGCCCTCGGTGATCTCCATCACCGCGTTGGCGATTTCCGTCGTCCGATCGATGCTGGTCACGATCTTCTGGAGGGCCCGCTGTGAGAGGTCGCGGTCCTCGGGCTTGGCGAGGGCGAGCTGCGCCAGGGCCTTGCCTGGGGTGAGGATGTTGTTGACTTCGTGGGCGAGCAGGGCGGCTGCGAGTTCCGAGCCGCTGTTCCGGCGCAGAGCACCGACCTCCTCATCCAGCCGGGATATCTGCCCGGCGAGCTGGTCGAGGAGCGCCTGAACCCTTTCGGGTGAGGATCTCTGGTGCTGGTCATGTGCCACGAGTCCCCTATCGGTCCTTCGCCGACGTGGATGAGCTCAGGACCGAAAAGACAGCCGAAAACGCACAGATTTGCGAGAAACTAGTCCATTTGACGGTCAGAGACGAACTCGATGCCGGAATCCTGGGTGTGTCCCCCGCCGACAAGCCAGGCCTTGATGGCCCGGGGCCTGAGGTCGGCATCCACAAGAGCCGCGGCTTCCAGCCACTCGAACCCAATGTCCGGCTCCTGGCTCTGGATACTCTCCGGCGGCGGCCCGCGATGTTCCACGTGGAACACTGCATTGATCTCGTGACCCTTCTTCCCAAAGACGACCTCGGCGACCAGAGCGGGTGGGCCGGCGTTGACCTTGAGGCCGGTCTCCTCGGCGAACTCGCGCACGAGCGACTCGGCGGCCAGCTCGCCCGGCTCGACGTGCCCGCCGGGCAGGTAGCAGTAGCCCTTGGCCAGGTTCCGGCAGACAAGCACCGAGGAGCCCCGGGTCAGCAGGCCACGGGCGATGACCTCGGGCTGGGCGTATGTCGGCGTCGGTGAAGTTTGCGATGGGGGGGTCATGGCGCGTAAGCTAGGGGGAGTCGGCACCATTGGCAAGGAGGCCCCCGGATGAGTGAGTCGGACACCAGCACATCGAACAAGCGTCGTCGCCTCGGTCGGGGGCTCAGCGGCATGATCGGCAACCCCGTCGCCGTCGACACCTCCCCCAGTACAGCCGCGCCCGCGCAAGACACACCCACACCGCCGCCCACCCCGGCCCCGACATCAACAACGCCGACCCAGCCGCAAGTTGTTGAAAAACAGAATGATTCTGAATATAAACTGACCGACATAGCCGTGTCGGCGATTATACCGAACAGAAGCCAGCCAAGACAATCCTTCGACGCGGACGCGCTCAAGGCCCTGGCCAAATCGATCGTGGACGATGGCCTCATGCAGCCCGTCGTCGTTCGCCCCGGCAGCGGGAGCGGGGGGACCGGCGGCCGATACGAGCTCATCGCGGGCGAACGCCGCTGGCGGGCAGCCAAGATCGCCGGCCTCGAGCGCATCCCCGCCATCGTGCGTGAGGCGGGAGACAAGGACTCGGCCGAGCTCGCCCTTATCGAGAACGTGCACCGGCAGGATCTGAACGCGATCGAGCGCGGCGAGGCGCTCGCGCAGCTCGTCGGGCGGTTCGGGCTCACGCAACAGGAAGTCGCTGACAAGCTCGGCATGGACCGCTCGAGCGTGGCCAACCTGATGCGGCTGACCGAGCTCGAGGACGAGATCCGCACGCTCATCGTCGCCGACGAACTCGGCGCGGGTCACGGCAAGGCGCTGCTCGGTGTCCCGCCCGGCCAATCGCGCGTCGACCTTGCGATCCAGGCGGCCAAGGAAGAGTGGTCCGTCCGCGAACTCGAACGCCGAGCCAAGGACGCGCAGAACGCCAAGCCCGCAGCCGACTCACCCGAGCCCGCAAGGCGCAGTGCCGTGCACGCGGACCTGGAGCGCCGACTGGGCGACCGCCTCGGAACGAAGGTGAAGATCCAGACCAACCGCGCCGGCACCAAGGGCAAGCTGGTGATCGAGTTCTACGGGATTGATCACTTTGATGGGCTGGTGAGGGAGCTGGGGGTGGGGGAGTAGGTCAGCGCTTTCGGCGGGTGGCGAAGAGTGCCAACGTGAGCGGGAACGCCGATGCCGGAGAAGGTATCGTGATCACGAACCCCTCCGTGAGCACTCCCGGCCCTGAGATATTGGTTGCCGTTCCATGAATTGTTAAACCATCTGCTGAAATACCGTGTATAAAGCTGATTTGCCAATCACCAAGATCAACACCATTGCTTGTAATGAAGTCATCAAAGAGCACGGGCGCGCCTTGGTCGACCCAGACCTGCCATCCCAGCGTACCTCTCCCGATGATGGTCGATCCGTCGTCGCTCATGTAGAGTGCTTCGGAGGCGTAATCATCCCCGTACGGTGCAAGAGAGACTTCGCCCGTGTCCGGAGTCCAGTACTTTGCACGGTGAGGGATCTGGGTCGTGAAGTCCAGCATTGTTCCGATTAAGAAATCGCCCGAAGAATTGATTCGGCGCATGTACGACCCGACCGGCAGCATTTCGAAGCCCGAGCTTTCGGAGTAGAACCAGTTCCCGGAGTTTGATACGGCGTAGATGCGACCGTCGTCCAGGACAGCGTGTGCCCTGCTCTGAAACTGGAGGTCGGTCGGCTCTGGGAGCGGGAGCGTCTCGAGTCCTCCCTGCGCCGTCCACCGTATGGCGCGATACAGCGGCGCCCCCGTTGAGGTGAAGTCGAAGTCGCTCTGCCCCACGGCTAAGCCCTCGTTCGTAACGAATGAAATGTTGGTGATATCACGGCCGCCCGGGAGAGAGCCCACAGACATCATGCCTGTCTGATTGGACCACAAGAACCCTAACTGCGCTTGCTGGTTGGGGATGCCGTGGATACCAGAGATAAATGTGCCGTCCGGGGATACGGCGCCGCCTTGATAGTCCGAAGTCCCGGGCATTTGTGGCAACGCCATCATCCCGGCATTTCTTGACCAGCGGAAAGCGAGGATCGCGCCTGACGCACTTGAAAGGCCCGATACAACAGAGCCGTCGGCAGAAATGCTCCGTGTCTGGCTGGTGTGCGATCCGCCGGGGAGGTCGCCGATTGTGACGAAAGACGCTTGCGCAACGGCTTGCAACGGCAGGAAAGTCGCAATCAGAGCAATGGCTTTCATGGTTCCGTTGGACTCGGTGCACGCAGATTGGTTCCCAAGACCGCGTGCTTACGCCCGCGGCTCCTTTTTGATGCGTGGTCCCCTCGCTTACGCGAGGGGCTCGTTTGAGGAGTGGTTTGTGGTGGCGTGGTGGGGGTTTA
>MDTD01194667.1_pt1 | contig 18454 bp, 15 predicted proteins | sample 811221 | NCBI WGS metagenome assembly MDTD01 (sample SAMN05326646, study PRJNA326480) | marine metagenome | isolation source: seawater | place: Pacific Ocean: South West | collected 2011 | reverse complement strand
TTAGTCTTCTGGGTTAACCGCTTGAGCTTAAATGTGAATTTAAGCCTAGATAAATGACATCTTTAATGACAGAACCCGGCTTATAGATTATCTGGCAATTTTACTTATATTTAATGTTCTACTTTTGTACTTTAAGCTGCCATAAACTTATTGACTAATTAAAAAAAACCCATACTATCCCATTAAATCCCATAAAGGAGGGTTTGTTGAATAATTTAATTAAAAGAAGGTTTTTTAATAAAAATGTTTTTGTCGAATTATGTAAACAAAATAGACAAGAAAGGACGTGTTTCTGTGCCAGCAACCTTTAGATCTAATTTAAATTCTATGGGATATAATGGTTTTATAAGCTATCCATCATTCAATCACCCTGCTTTGGAGGCTTGTTCCCAAGATAGGATTGAAAAACTATCAAATACAATCGATACATTAAATCCTTTTGAGGAAAAAAGAGATTTTTTTGCTACATCTATTTTATCAGAAAGTGAAAACTTACAATTTGATACTGAAGGTAGAGTTTCAATCTCTCAAAAATTATTAAGTCACGCAAAAATCAAGGATAATATTCTATTTGTTGGCTTAGGAAAAACATTTCAAATCTGGGAACCAAAGAATTTCGAAAAATTTAAAATTTTTGCTAGAAAAAAAGCTTTTCAAAATAGATCTAATTTAAAATGGGACAATAAACAGAAAGGGGAGTTGTAATGAGTATAAATGTTGGCGGTGGAGAACTCAAAGAATTAAAACCTAGAATATTAGTTATTGGAGTTGGCGGAGCGGGAGGAAATGCAATAAACGCTATGATCGAAGCCGGAATGCAAGGTGTAGAGTTTGTTGCGGTTAATACTGATGCGCAAGATCTTAAAATGAGTAAAGCAGATGCTAAAATACAAATCGGAATGAATTTAACCAAAGGACTAGGAGCAGGTGCTAAACACGATATTGGCCAAGCTGCTGCAGATGAGTCTATTAACGAAATTATTAACTATATTCAGGGAAGCAATATGGTTTTTATCGCATCTGGTATGGGTGGAGGTACAGGCACAGGAGCGTCTCACGTAATCGCAAAAGCTGCTCGGGAGATGAATATTTTAACTGTAGGAGTAACTACTTTACCTTTCACTTATGAAGGTCCAAAAAGAATGAGAAGAGCTATTGCTGGATTAGACCAATTAAAAAAACATTTAGATACTACAATTGTAGTACCAAACCAAAACCTCTTCAAAATTGCTAATGAGGCAACTGGTTTCGAAGAGTCTTTCAGTTTATCAAATGATGTTCTTAAGCAAGGCGTTCAAAGTATTACTGACTTAATGGTTCGACCTGGTATGATAAATTTAGATTTTGCGGATGTTGAAACAGTGATGAATACAAGTGGAAAAGCAATGATGGGAACAGGAGAAGCAGATGGAGAAAATAGAGCAATGGCTGCTACGGAGCTGGCTTTAAATAATCCACTTATTGATGAATATACGTTACAAGGGGCCAAGGGTTTGCTTGTTAATATTACCGGAGGAAGCGATATAAAACTTTTTGAGGTAGATGCTGCTGTTAACAAAATTAGAGCTGAAGTTGATCCAGAAGCCGAGTTAATTTTTGGCGCGATCAAAGATGAGGATATGATTGGTAAAATCAGAGTTTCAATTGTAGCTACTAGTTTAAAGGGCTCCAGCATTAGTCCAGACCCAAGACCTGTTTTTAATGTTGTGAATGGTTCTAATATTAAAAATAACAATTTCTCTGAAAATTTATTCTCAAAGAATAATTTAGAAAAAAATGTTATAAATTCAATTGACGGAGCTACAGCCTTAAAACTTGATGAAAGTTTTGAATTTCAGGAGGAGCAAGAAATTGGCTCAATTGGAGAATTTGAAAAAAACATAGAAAATAATAATTCAGTTGAATTAAAAACCGCCGGAGAACAAGACTTAACCTCTATTACTTCAGGAGTTTCAATTGAAAGCGCGTCCTATATTGAAAATAATAATTTAGATGAAGCAATGGATAATTCATCAATATCTAAAAATCATAACGATGAACATACACCACAATTATTTTCAGAAAAACAAGATGATAAGTCAAATGAAGAAAATTTAGAAACCTTCGATTCTGAGAGGGACAACTCAATTGAGTTATTTGATCAAGATACCAATGAAGAGGAAGATTTTGAAATTCCTGCTTTTTTGAGAAAACAAAAGTTTTAATGGTTCAACTTTGGATACATGAACAATCAATCTTCATCACTGGAATTCTCCCATTTTCCAGTGATGTTGAATGAAGTAATAAAATTATCTTCAATTTCTGTCGGAGGAAGATTTATAGATTGTACATTTGGAGGAGGAGGTTATTCTAAAGAAATCCTTAAATTTCCAAATACTTATGTTCACGCAATAGATAGAGATAAGAACGTATTATTTATTGCTAAAAAACTAGAGACAAAATTTCCCTCAAGATTTAAATTTCATCAATCAAAGTTTAGTAAACTAGATACAATTACAAATGATTATGTTGATGCGATAATATTTGATCTAGGTTTATCATCTATCCAATTAAATGATCTAGAGAGAGGTTTTTCCTTTAAATCTAATAAAAAATTAAACATGACTATGGGACTCAACGAAATATCTGCTCTAGATGTAATAAATAATTTAAACGAAACAGATCTAAAATCAGTAATTAAAATTTTAGGTGAAGAAAGCGAGGCCTCTAAAATAGCCAAAAACATTGTTAATCATAGAAGTAAAAAAAAAATTAGCAATACTGCTGATTTAGCTCAAATTATTGAAAAAAGTAAAAAGAAAAATTTTTCTAGCAAAATAAATCCCTGTACAAAAACTTTTCAAGCTCTGCGAATATTTGTTAATAAGGAAATTACTGAACTAATAAATGGAGTTATTAGCGCTACCAAAAAACTTAAACCAGGAGGCAAAATATTAATAATTAGCTTTCATTCAATTGAAGATAAAATAATAAAATACTTTTTTAGTAATTTTTCAAATAATAAATCTAAACCCTCCAGGTACTTTCCTGAGAGTACAGAATTTAAAAGTATTTTATTTGAAGACTATAAAAATAAGGTTTTAAAACCAACAAAAGAAGAAATAATCAAAAATAGTAGATCTAGATCTGCAAAACTAAGATTCGCAATTAGAAGTAAAAACAAATTTGAATATCCCAAAGGTTTAATAAAAAAATTTAAAAGATATTTAGATTTGGAGGCAATTAATGTTTAAAACAAAATTAATAATTTCAATTTCTATTTTCATAACTTTTCTAATTATAACTTCAGTTATTAAAAATAAGACTAGAATTTTAGAAAAAGAAATTACTAATTTGAATTTAAATATTTTATCAAAAAAAAATGAACTTAATGAGGCTCAACTTGATTTTCATTACTTGTCATCGCCCGCTGAAATTGAAAGAAAAATTAATTTAATAAATTCAAACAACTACCAACCAATATCCTATTCGAAAATATTTTTTACTATTTCAGATTTCACTGAGTTACAAAATAAAATATCTACTCTAAAGAACTTAAATGAAAAAAAGACTGAAAAAAAATAAAAATTTTAATCAAAGAAGTTTCTATTTTGAGGATTACTTAGAAACAAATAAAAAAAATAAAATACTCAAAAAATCAAATAATTTTCAAGACAGAATTTACTTGTTATTCTTTTTCTTTTTTTCTTTAGTATTAATTTTTTCAATAAAAATTACTTTCATCTCTTTAGACAAAAAAAACATACGAAATTTAGAGAGACAAAATACAAAATTTTCTCTTTTAAGACGAGATATAGTTGACCGAAATGGAGTGATTATATCTAGAAATATCAATACTTTTCATGCAGCTATAGATCCTAAGTTATTAAAGGATAAAAAAAAATTTTTAATTAAACTAAGACTAAACTTTCCTGATTTGCCAATTGATAAAATTCAAAAAAAAATAGAAAAAAATAAATACTTCCGCATTAAAAAAAGAATCGATGAAGTCGAAAAGGAAAAGTTTTGGTCGCTCGGTGAAAAGGCTATCAAATTTGAACCTTTCCAAGCTAGAATGTATACCCACGCTAATTTGTTTAGTCATATAATTGGTCAAGTCGATTATGATAATTATGGTGTGTCAGGCGTTGAAAAATATTTTGATAGAGATTTAAAAAATAAAGATCTAATTGATAAACCTTTAAAATTAACTTTAGATAGCAATATTCAGTTTATAATCAATAAAGAATTAAATAATGCGATTGAAACTTTTGATGCAACGGGCGGCGGCGCATTATTAATAGATGTAAATAACGGCGATATACTTTCTTTAATTTCATTACCAAATTTTGATATAAATCAAAGATCAACGATCAGTGATAAAAAATATCTCAATAAGATTACTAAAGGAGTATATGAACTTGGTTCAATATTTAAAACTTTCACTGTTGCTTTAGCACTAGAGCATAAATTAGTCGAAAAAGATACCATCATTCAAAATATTCCAAGAAAAATAAGGTGCTCTATTCATGAAATAACAGATATGAAAGAACATCCAAAAAACTTATCAGTTGAAGAAATTTTAGTAAGATCATCAAATGTAGGTTCAGCAATATTAGCTAAAAAAATTGGAGTAGAAAATTTCAAAAATTTTTTAAAGAAAACAAAAATTACAAAGAATCCTGTTATCGAATTACAAGAAGTCGGCAGCCCCCACCGGATAAAATGGAATAAATGTAAATTAGAAACTATATCTTTTGGTCATGGTATTACAACTACACCTCTGCAAGTCACGGCATTATATGCAGCAATGAGCAATGGGGGAAAATTAATTGTTCCTAGTTTAATTAAAGATAGAAATATTGAAAAGCCTAAAAATATTATTTCAAGCAATACAAGCTATGAGTTGAGAGATATTTTAAGAAAAGTTGTTAGTAGCAAATATGGTACAGCAAGCCTAGCTGATAAAGATGGATACTATGTTGGAGGGAAAACAGGTACTGCAGAAGGATATGGGAATAAAAAAAATAGAATTAATAATTTTATTTCAATTTTTCCTTCGAATGAACCAAACTACGCTTTGTTTGTGATGTTAGAGAATCCAAAAATTAACAAAGATTTGATCTATAATTATAGAGGCACAAAAACAAAAGCACCTTATAATACCTCTGGTTGGAACGCTGTTTATGTTGCAGGCAAAATAATAGAGAAAATTGGACCAATTTTAGCCATAAATAACAAAGAGTTTATACAGCAACATGTTGTTGAAAAATTTAATTAACAATATTTCAAAAAATAAAAAAAATATTTTCATTTCTGGGATTTCAATAAACAGTAATGAAATAAAAAAAAATCATATTTTCTTTGCAATTAAAGGAAATAAATTAAATGGAGAAAAATTTATTAAAGATGCAATTAAAAAAGGCGCTGTTGTAATAGTTTGTTCTCCAAGTTACAAACAAAAAAATAAGAAAATCACTTTTATTAAAACTAGGAAAATCAGACATCTTTTAAGTGAGGTAGCCTCAAAATTTTACAAATTAAAACCAAAAAATATTTTTGCAGTTACTGGTACGAATGGAAAAACATCTGTTGCAGATTTATTTTATCAAATTTTAAGATTGAGAAATATACCAGTTGCAACTATTGGGACCTTAGGAATAAAATATAACAATAAAATAATAAAAACCAATCTTACTTCGCCTGATACTATTACCCTTCACAAAAATCTAGATTTTTTAAAAAGAAAAAAAATTGATAATGTTATTATAGAAGCTTCTAGTCATGGATTATCTCAAAAAAGATTACATCATATAAAATTTAAAGCAGGAATTTTTACAAATTTTAGCCAGGATCACTTGGATTACCACAAGACCATGAAGTCTTATTTAAATGCAAAACTTTTACTATTCAGAGAAATTTTAAAAGAGAAAACCTCAATTATTTTAGATAGAGACATTGATCAATATTCACTGATGAAGAAAATTGCGAAAAATAAAAAATTAAAAATCTTAGAAATAAACAAAGAATTAAAAAAAATAAGAGATTTATATTTAAAAAATTTAATAGATTATAGGATTAAGAATTTAGCCATGGCAATTAAAGCTGCTAAGATATGTGGTTTAAAAGATAAATATATTTATACTGCAATTAAAAAGTTGAAAGACGTTAATGGAAGACTTGAACTGATAAAAGACTATCCCAACAAAGTAAAAGTATTTATAGACTACGCGCATACTCCTGATGCTTTACTTAAAGCGATTATATCTCTTAAAAATAATTACGGAAATAATATCTCTTTAGTTTTTGGATGTGGAGGTGATAGAGATAAAAAAAAAAGACCTTTAATGGCAAAAATTGCAAATGAATATTGTAACAAAATTTATATTACAGATGACAATCCAAGAAACGAAAGTCCAACAAAAATAAGAAAGCAACTTTTAAAATATATTTCTAAAAATAAAGTATTTGATATTGGAAATAGGGAATTAGCTATAAAAAAATCTATTCAAAACGCAGAACCAAATGAAACTATACTGATTGCAGGAAAAGGTCATGAGGAAAAACAAATTTATAAAAATAAAATAATTAATATTTCAGATAAAAAAATTGTGAAAAAAATAAAAGTAAAAACAAAAATTTCTAAAAAAAGAAATAACTTTTTACACAATAGATTATTATTAAAGCAAATCTTGGGAAAAACAAAGTTTGTAAATTTTAATGGACTTTCAATCGACACAAGATCAATAAAAAAAGATAACTTATTTATAGCAATTAAAGGAAAGAAAAATGATGGAAATAAATTCATAAAAATTGCATTAAAAAAAAAAGCTGGCTGTGTTATTTCATCTTTAAACCATCATCATGATAAAAAAAAGATAATTAAAGTCAAAGATACTATTGCATTTTTAAATCAGTTTGCTCACCTCAAACGTGAAAAAACGTCAGCAAAATTAATTGCTATTACTGGTAGTGCAGGAAAAACATCTTTAAAAAATATGATTAGTGATTTGTTAAAAAATTTTGACCAAACTTATTCATCACCAAAATCTTTCAATAATCATTACGGAGTACCTATTAGTTTATCAAATTTAAATACAAAAGATAAATTTGGTGTCTTTGAAGTTGGAATGAGTAGGCCGGGCGAAATAAGAAATCTAACAAAATTAATTAATCCTCATATAGGTGTAATTACAAATATTGGTGAAGCTCATTTAGAAAACTTTAAAAATATTAAAGGAATAGCAAAAGCTAAATCAGAAATAATCCAAAACATTAAACCTGGAGGAACCATTATACTTAATAGGGATGATAAATTTTTTAATTTTTTATTTAAAAAAGCTAAATCGCATAATTTAAAGATTTGTACTTTTGGCAGGCATTATAAATCAGATGTTAGGATTATAAAAATTGTTAATAAAGGAAATTCTTCAAAGCTTTTGGTAAATTGTAATAAACAAATAATAAATTTAGAAATTAAAGATTTGAACATACATAATGTTCTGGCTTCAATAACAATTTTAAAAGAATTAAAAATTGATTTATCAAAGATAAACCTAAAACTTAAAAATTTAAGCTCACCAGAGGGAAGAGGAAAAAAGCATTCTATCTCAAGGTATAGGAAGAAATTTAATTTAATAGATGAAAGTTATAATGCTAATCCATTATCTGTGAAAAATGCTATTAAAAAGCTTAGTTCAATAAAAAAAGTAAATTTTAAAAAATACTTAATACTTGGTGATATGCTTGAATTAGGTTCAAATTCAAAAATGTATCATGAAAAGTTGTCTAAAGTTATTAACAATTCTGATATCGATAAAGTATTCGTTAAGGGAAAAAAAACAATTTTCACCTATAAACATATAAACAAAGAAAAAAGAGGAAATATTTTACAAAGCATCGAAGATATAGATTTAAGTTTGAGAAGAATGATATCAAATAATGATTATCTAATGATTAAAGGATCTAATGCTACAGGGCTTTATGATTTCAGTAAAAAAATGATAAAAGGAATATAAGTGTTATTTAATTTATTAACTTCTTTAATTGATCAATATTCGTTTCTAAATGTATTTAAATATCTTACATTTAGAACAGGACTTTCTGTTGTTACCTCTTTAATAGTAGTTTTTATTATTGGAGGACCATTAATAAAATTATTTTCAGAAAAAATGATTACTGGGCCAATAAGACAAGATGGACCAATTGATCATATAATAAAAAAATCTGGAACACCAACTATGGGTGGAGTGATCATCATAATTGGAATTTTATCTAGTACGCTATTATGGGCAGATCTGAATAATATTTACGTTTGGACATTAATTTTTGTTTCACTGTCTTTAGGAGCATTAGGATTTTTAGATGATATGCTCAAAATCAAATTTAAAAATTCAAGAGGACTTAAATCTAGTTACAAATTTCTTGGTCAAATTCTAATCGGTGTTATTACTTTGTTGACTTTAATTAAGTATTCTAACCATGGATATTTGTATAATTTGTATTTTCCATTTTTTAAAAATTTAATATGGGACATGGGTTTGTTTTTCATCCCTTTTGGGTTGTTTGTAATTATCGGGGCTTCTAATGCTGTAAATTTAACAGACGGTTTAGACGGTTTAGCGACAGTGCCTGTTATGTTGGTAGCATTATCATTTACATTAATTTCATACGTTGTTGGAAATACAATTTTTTCAGAATATCTGCAGATACAGTATATTCCAGATGTAGGTGAATTATCTATTTTTTGTGGATCAGTAGTTGGAGCTTGTTTAGGCTTTCTTTGGTACAATGCGCCTCCAGCAAAAATTTTTATGGGAGATACAGGATCCCTATCTTTAGGAGGTTCACTCGCTGCTATAGCAATTATTGTAAAACACGAAATCGTTTTGGCTATAATAGGTGGCCTGTTCGTTTTGGAGACTGTCTCAGTTATAATACAAGTCGCTTCATTCAAATTGACTGGTAAAAGAATCTTCAAGATGGCGCCGATACACCACCATTTTGAAAAAAAGGGATGGGCTGAGTCAACAATTGTAATTCGATTTTGGATAATCGCTATTATTTTAGCATTAATTGGGCTTGCTACATTAAAGTTAAGGTAAAGCATGCGTCAAATTTTAGATCTCAAAGAACTATCGTTCCTTGTTTACGGTCTAGGTATTTCCGGTGTTTCTGCTGTAAAATTTTTTAAAAAAAATAAGATAAAAAATTTTAAAGTTTGGGATGATAGTTATAAAAAATTATATCAAAAACATAGAGCAAAAAACTTAAATCAAGTAATGAAGCAAGTTGATTATATTGTTTTATCTCCAGGTATAAGTTTAGTAAAAAATAAAAATCTTATCAAATTTAAAAAAAAAATAATAACAGATATTGACCTATTTTTTTTAAGTAAAAATAAAAGTAAAAGTATTGTGGTTACCGGCACCAATGGAAAATCGACTACGTGTAAACTATTAGCACATCTTTTAAAAAAAAATAGCTTCAAGTGCTCTGTAGGAGGCAATATTGGCAACCCAATTTTAGAAGTTACAAAGTCTAAAAATAGTTATGTGATTATAGAGGCCTCTTCTTTTCAACTTGCTCACTCAAAATTTATTTCCCCAGATTATGCATTTTTTCTAAATTTAACAAATGATCACTTAGACTGGCACGGTACCATGATAAATTATTTGAATTCAAAATTAAAAATCTTTCAACTTCAATCAAAAAATCATTTTGCTTTAATTAATAAGAAGTTTAAAAAAACTTTTATTAGAAAAAAATTTTTGAGTAAAGTAATTATACCCAAAATCAAAAATTATAAGAAAATAAAGTATAAAATTAAAAATGATTATTTAATATCAAAAATAAATGACGAAAATATGAGTTTTGTCTATTCATTTGCTAAATTAATAAATATTGGAGACAGATCATTTGTTAACACAATTAACTCATTTAAAGGTTTATCACATAGATTTGAGGTTTTTTTTAAAAAAAAAAATGTTACTTTTGTAAATGATTCTAAAGCTACCTCATTTAGGGCTACGGAATTAGCATTGTCTAGTCTAAAAAATATTTACTGGATTTTAGGAGGACTTCCAAAAAAAGATGACAAAATCAAATTATCAAAATTTAAGAATAACATTGTAAAATGTTATTTGATAGGAAAGCATATAGATTTTTTTAGAAAACAAATTAAAGGTAAAATAAATTTTTCAGTAGCAAACAATTTAAAAAATTCAATCATTCAAATTTCAAAAGACATTAAGTTAAAAAATGGAACTGATAGGTCGGTCTTATTTAGTCCAGCTGCTGCATCATTTGATCAATTTAAAAATTTTGAAAAAAGAGGACAGGAATTTAAAAATTTATGTAAGAAATATGCTGGTAAATTCAACTAAATTTTTGATTACAAGCTATTGGAAAAGTATAGATAAAAAAATTTTGCTTAGCTTTTTGGTTTTATTTTTCTTAGGATTATTTTTTTCATTTTCCTCAACATCCTCTCTTGCAGGCGAGAGACTTAATAAAGATTATTATTTCTTTTTTACCAAACATCTTGTTTTTACATTTTTGGCTTTAATAGTGATGATAACGATATCTGCGATTAAAACTAAAATTTTTATTAAACTTGTCACACCACTTTTTTTGATATCTTTTTTAATTTTAGCGATGGTTCCTTTATTTGGGGTTGAGATAAAAGGAGCAAAGCGTTGGATAGACTTATATTTTTTTAGATTACAACCAATCGAAATATTAAAACCTTTTTTTGTTTTAATAACAGTAAAGATATTAACTATGGAAAAGTTTTATAATTCCCAAATTAAATATTTTTTAAGTTTTATTGTTTTATGTTCAGTAATAATTTTATTAATTGATCAACCTGACTTAGGACAATCTATTTTACTTATATGCAGTTGGATTGCCACAGTGTTTGTCTCTGGAGTGAGCTTGATGTATGTAATTGCATTTTTTTCAATATTTTTAATATCATTTAGTTCTTTGTTATTTTTTTTACCAGAAAAATTTGGTTATATAATTAATCGACTAATTACTTTTTTTGATCCCAGTCAAGGTGATAAGTTTCAATCTTCCTCTGCACTTGAAGCAATCAAGTTAGGCGGATTAACGGGACAAGGTATGGGTGAGGGTATATTAAAAGAGAGTGTTCCTGAGGCACACACAGACTACGTGATCGCAGTAATATCTGAAGAATATGGATCTATAGTTTCAATAATGATATTAATTATTTTTCTATATATTTCATTTAGAATAATAAAAAATTGTTTTAACCAAGATAACCAATTCTTGAAATTTTCTTTAGGCGGATTAGCAACATTATTAATATTCCAGACATTTATCCATGCTGGAGTAAATACCAATTTATTACCAACAACAGGTATGACTTTGCCTTTTTTGAGTTACGGAGGCTCATCCCTTATCGGAAGTGCAATTTTAGCAGGATTAGTTTTAAATTATACAAAGGATAAAAGTTATCTTTATGATTAGAAAAAAAATATTAATCGCAACAGGAGGAACAGGAGGCCATGTTTTTCCTGCCTATGCTCTAGCTAATTATTTAAAAGGTAAAAATTATGATTTACAATTAACAACTGATAGTAGAGGGTATTTTTATCTTAAAGAACATAAAAGTTTAAATCTAGTTAAATTACCATCATCACCTTTAGAAAAAAAAAACCTTTTCAAACTTCTTTTTTCTTTTTTAGTTATAATTTTTTCTATAATACGATCTCTTTTATTTCTATTAAATAATAGGCCTTCAATTATTTTTGGAATGGGAGGATATTCCTCCTTCCCGATTTGTATTGCTGCTTCAATTTTAAGAATTAAATTTATAATTTATGAAAACAACTTAATTATTGGCAAAGCGAATAAATATTTATTACCATTTGCAAAGAAAATTTTAGTTTCATATGAAGAACTAGAAGGTATTCCAGAAAAATATAAGAGTAAAGTTATTCAAATAGGCAATATAATAAGAGAGGAAATTATAAAAACCGATCAATCTATTAGCACAAATAAATTGGATACTTTAAAAATTTTAATTCTAGGCGGTAGTCAAGCAGCAAAAGTTTTTGCTGAGAAACTTCCGCAAATATTAAAACAACTTAAAAATTCAAAGATTCCAATTAAAGTATACCAACAATGTCAAAAAGGTCAGAACGGTAAACTTATTGAGTTTTATGAAAATTACAAAGTAGACTGCGAAGTTTTTAATTTTACCGATAAAATAATTAAATATTATTCAAAATCAAATTTAGTTATCACACGCTCAGGAGCTTCGGTATTAGGAGAGTTGATTAATTTTAAAATTCCATTTATTTGCATCCCCCTTCCTACTTCAGCAGATAATCATCAATATAAAAACGCAGAATTTTACCTAAAAAAAGGTTGTGGATTTATTGTAGAAGAAAAAGATATTGACCATGAGTTATACAATCTCATTAAGAGAATATTTTATGAAAAATCGTTAGTAAATAATATTTTATCAAATCAAAGACAATATTCGGACAAAAATATTTTTAAAAATTTGAAGACATATATAGAAAAAATTATAAATGAAAAAAATTAATTTAGGACAAAAAGATATTATCCATTTTGTAGGTATTGGAGGCATAGGCATGAGTGGCCTTGCACAAATAATGAAAAATATGGGTTTTAAGATCCAAGGAAGCGATCAAAATAAAAATAAAAATACAATTAGCTGTTCAAGATCAGGTATTAAAATATTTATTGGACACTTATCAAATAATATTAAAAAAGCTTCTATTGTTGTCAAATCTAGTGCAATAAAAAATAATAATATTGAACTAAAACAAGCAAAAAAAATGAAAATACCTATTTATTCTAGAGCAGAGGTTTTAGCCGACGTGGTCTCTTTAAAAAAAAATATTATTATTACAGGTTCACATGGAAAGACAACAACTACTTCTTTAGTGTCAAAAATTTTATCAGATCAAAAATTAGATCCGACTATTATTAATGGAGGAGTAATTAATTCATTCAATAGCAATGCAAAGCTTGGAAAAGGTGATTGGGCAATCTTAGAGGCAGACGAGTCTGACGGAAGTTTTTTAAAATTACCAATAAATTATTCAATCGTTACCAATATAGATTATGAACATCTAGATTATTATAAGAATTATAGAAATTTAGAAAAATCTTTTTTAGAGTTTATCAATAAAACTCCTCCTACTGGTAGATCAATTATTTGTGTTGACAATGCAAACATTAGAAAAATTTTAAACAAAATTAAAAATAAAAATATACTGACTTACGGAGAAAATAAAAAAGCTAATTATATAATAAATAGAATTAAATATAAGTACGAAAGTACTAGTTTTGATCTAAGTTTTAAGGATAAAAATAAGAAAACAAAGAAAATCAAAAATATTAACGTGAAATTATTGGGAAAGCACAATGTATTAAATGCAGCTGCAGCTTTCATAGTCTGTCTAAATCTTGGTGCTGATGTAAATATAATAAAAAAGTCATTAAGAAACTTTTCTGGTGTTCAAAGAAGAATGACAAAAGTTTTTTCAAAAAATAATAATGATTTCTATGATGATTATGCTCATCATCCAACTGAAATAAAATCAATTTTAGAAGGTGTGCAAAACGTCAACCCTAGTAGAAAGATTATAAGTATTTTTGAACCACACAGATATTCAAGAGTAATGTCATTAAAAAATGAATTTTCAAAATGTTTCTTTAAATCGAATTTAGTTATTATATGCCCTTTATACGCGGCGGGTGAAAAGAGAAATTCAAAATTTGACTTGATTCAGTTTGCAAATTTAATTGCTAAAAATTCAAAAACCCGGGTAGTATGCGTAAAAAATGAATTTGATTTGTGCAATTATTTCAGAAAAAACCTTGTAAGCAATGAAATTATAATTGGTATGGGAGCAGGGGTAATTTCGAAATGGATGGCAAATATTAAATATTCATTATGATTTTAGATAATAATTTTATAAAAAAATATAATAGTAGTTTAAGCTCGAACGTTAAACTATCAAATTACAGTTGGTTTAATCTTGGTGGTAATGCTAATTACTTCTTTAAAGCAAAAGACAAAAATCAACTTAAAGAATTTTTATTAGAATTAAATAAAAAAAATATTAAGACAACTATTTTAGGAGCTGGTTCGAATACATTATTCAGGGATAATGGTTTTAAAGGGGTCGTCATAAAACTTGGTAATAATTTTTCCTATACTAAAATAGTTGAAAAAAATATAATAGCAGTTGGTGCTGCAACACCTGATCGTTTAGTTGCTAATTATGCAAAAGAAAACGGTTTGGGTAATTTAGAATTTTTATCATGTATACCTGGATCCATAGGTGGCGCGGTAATAATGAATAGTGGCTGCTACAAAAATGATATATCTAAAGTTTTAGTTTCAATACAGGCTATAGATAAAAAAAAATTATCCGAAGTTGAAATAAAAAGAGAGGATATTAAATTTTCTTATCGAGGGACCAACCTATCTCAGGATCTAATTATAATTTCAGCAAAATTTAAAGGGTCTATCAGCAAAAAAGAAGATATAGAAAAAAAACAAATCGATCTTATTCAAAAGAAAAAATTATCTCAACCTAGCCAAATAAAAACTTGTGGAAGTACATTTAAAAATATTAGCAATGAAAAAAAGGCCTGGATGTTAATTAAACAAGCCGGTTGTGAAAATTTTAAAGAGGGAGATGCTGTAATCTCACAGAAACATTGCAATTTCTTTGTTAATAACGGAAGTGCAAAATCTTCAGATATCGAAAATTTGATTAAAAAAGTTAAAAAAAGGGTATTAGAAAAAACCGGAATAAATCTTGAATTGGAGATTAAAATCATTGGTGACTGATGTAAAATTTAAAAATGTTCTGGTTGTTTTAGGTGGAACCTCAGGAGAAAGAACTGTTAGTTTGGAAAGTGGCAAGGCATGTATTAGAGCTTTAAAAAGAAAAGGTTATAAGGTTTCAATATTTGATCCAAAGAAAAAGAATTTTAACTTAATAAGTAAAAAAAAAACTGATGTAATTTTTAATGCTCTCCATGGAAAAAATGGAGAGGACGGTGTAGCTCAAAGTTATTTCGAATATTTAAGAATTCCTTATACACATTCAGGAGTGATTAGCTCCTATAATGCTATGAACAAGGAAATCTCAAAGAAAATATTTATTCGGAATAAAATAAAAACACCAAAATTTATTTTAATTAAAAAATCTAATTATAAAAAAAATAAGATAATCAAAATTTTGATTAAGAGCAAAATTAATTTCCCAATTGTTTTAAAACCAGTCAACGAAGGATCTAGTTTGGGGGTAGTGATTTGCAAAAATAAAGCAAAACTCTTTAAATCAGTGAGAGGTTTGTTTAAAAAATACCAGGAGTTAATTGTCGAGGAGTATATCGGAGGGCAAGAAGTTCAAGTAGCAGTAATAAATGGAAATCCAATAGGTGCAATAGAATTAATACCAAAAAGGTTATTTTATGATTATAAAGCTAAATATACAAAAAAGGCTAAGACGAAACATGTAATGCCTGCAAGATTAAAAAGAAACAAATACCGGGAAGTTTTGAAAATCGCTAAAAAAACTCATAAAGTTCTAAGTTGCAGAGGTGTTACAAGATCAGATTTTAAATTTTATAATAATACTTTTTATTTATTAGAACTAAATACACAACCAGGAATGACAAGTTTATCTTTAGTCCCTGAGATTGCTAATCACAGAGGATTAAGTTTTGATAATCTAGTAGAAAAAATTTTATTAGATGCCAGCACTAATAGATGAAAAAACGGACAATTATTGCTGTAATATTATTGATACTGTTAACTACAATTACTTCACAACAAAAAATAGTAATTTCAAAGTTTAATTTAACTACAATTGAAATTAAAAATAATTCTTTATTAAAAAAAGAAGATATAAAAAAATTACTATTACCAATTTATGATAAAAATCTAATTTTTTTGAAAAGCGAGGAAATCGCGAGAGCCTTAATGCAAAACAGTTTCGTTGAAAGTTTTATAATTAAAAAAAAATATCCAAATACTTTAAAAATTGAAATATTTGAAAAAAAGCCTATTGCTATTCTATTAAATAATAAGAATAAATTCTATATAAGTGAAAAGATCGACTTAATTGAATTTATAAATTTAAAAAATTATCAAAATTTACCCTACGTTTTTGGCAATAAAGAAGAATTTAAAATTTTTTATGATGATTTGAATACGATAAATTTTCCAACGGATAAAATAAAGAAATATACATTATACGAGACAAATAGATGGGATATAGAAACTATTGATAAAAAAATAATAAAACTACCGAATAAAGATTACATAGAAAGTCTTCAAAGTTATTTAAATCTAAAAAATAAAAGTGAATTTAAAAAATATGATGTATTTGATTTTAGGATAAACAATCAACTTATTTTAAAATAATATGAAAAAATTCTATTTTAACCTTTATTTAGAAATTAATGATTCAAAATATATTTTTTTTGTCGAAAAAAGCGATGGAGAAAATTATTTTGAAATTGATTATAAATTAGAAGTTCCTTTAGAAGGTATTATTAATAATAGAGTAGCAAACTTTGAAAAATCTTATAATATAATCAAAGAAAATATTTATCTTCTTGAAGAAAAATTTAAATGTACTTTTAAAGAATTAATATTAATATTAGAAAATTTAAGTCCTACCTTTTTAAATTTGTCTGGGTATAAAAAACTAAATGGCTCACAAATCTCAAAAGAAAATATAATTTATATTTTAAATACATGTAAATCCATTGTGAATGAGACCGAATCTAAGAAAAAAATTTTACACATTTTTAATTCAAAATATAATCTTGATAATCAAAAAGTTGAAAATTTACCTATCGGATTGTTTGGTGATTTTTATTCACATGAATTATCCTTTATCCTTATTAATAAGAATGATTATAAAAATTTAAAGAATCTTTTTGCTAATTGTAATTTAAAAATAAAAAAAATTTTGGTTAAGAATTTTGTTAAAGGCGCAAATATAAGTCAAAATTACAAAATAGAAACTTTCTTTTATTTAAGAATAAGTAAATCTAATTCAAATATTTTTTACTTTGAAAACGACTCCCTTAAGTTTGAACAAAATTTTTCCTTTGGAACAGACATTATCATAAAAGATATTTCAAAAATAACTTCACTTAAACAGGATACCGTTATAAAAATTTTAAATGAAATTGAATTTAATCAGGATGTATCAGAAGATGACCTAATTGAAGAGAGATTTTTTAAGGAAGATAATTATATAAAAATAAAAAAAAAATTGATCTACGAGATAGCTCTAGCAAGAATTAATGAAATTTTGGAAATTATAGTTTTTAAGAATATTAACTTTAAAAGCAACAAAAAATATCTTAATAACCTTTTTTTTGAAGTCAACTTTCAATTAGATTTCAAATATTTTGAGGAAATTTTCAAAAAAGTTATTATTGACAATAAAAATTATAAATTAATTTTGTTAAACAACCTCCCTGATAAAAGCATAGTAAATTCTGCAAATAAAATTGTCCATTTTGGTTGGAAAAAAGAAGCCATACCTGTTTCTCAATCCAGAAAGTCATTAATTGTAAGGTTTTTTGATAAAATATTTGGTTAAGACCTGTTTTTTTTAGAAACATTAGTTGTTTTAAATAATGAACCCTACTCAAGTATAAATGCTTCCAATGTTAAATATTTACCAAAAAACTATATCTGAAAGTAAAACCTTTAAAGGCGTTGGCTTACATTCTGGAAATAATTCAACTGTTAAAATAACTCCAGCTAAAGAAAATAATGGTATAATTTTTAAAAGAACAGATTTAAATAAAAATAATCTTATAAGTGCAAATTTTACAAATGTATCTTCTACTAAATTATGCACAACTTTAAAAAATGAGTATGGAGTTAAAGTATCAACAGTTGAGCACTTGCTTGCTGCAATTTATATCGCTGGTATTGATAATGCTATAATTGAAATTGACAATGAAGAAGTACCGATAATGGACGGTTCAGCTAAAGATTTTTTAGATACTTTAAAAGATGTAGAACTTATTAATCAGTTTAAAAAAAGAAAATATTTGCAAGTTCTAAAAAAAATAGAACTTAAAGATGGAAAAAGATTAATTACTATTGAACCGAACGAATCCTCTTTAGAAGTAAATTTCCAATTGGATTACGAAAATAAGATTATTGGAAAACAAAAGAATACCATAAATTTCCAACAAGATAATTTAGATGAGATTATTAATTCTAGAACATTTTGTTTATTCAAAGACATAGAAAAAATAAAAAAACTTGGACTTGCAAAGGGTGGCTCCTTACATAATGCAGTTGTAGTTGATGATAATAAGATTCTAAATAAAGAAGGGTTAAGAAACGAAAAGGAATTTGTTAATCATAAAATTTTAGATCTAGCTGGTGATTTTTTACTTTCTGGTCACAGAATACTTG
>MDTD01010952.1_pt1 | contig 18456 bp, 13 predicted proteins | sample 811221 | NCBI WGS metagenome assembly MDTD01 (sample SAMN05326646, study PRJNA326480) | marine metagenome | isolation source: seawater | place: Pacific Ocean: South West | collected 2011 | reverse complement strand
CTTCTCGCCGCCGGAAAGCACGGAACACGGCTTATCGGCATCCTCGCCGGAAAAGCCAAACATACCTAGAATTTTACGAATAGCAGTTTCAGTCTGACCCGCCGGCAATGCGGCGCGAACGACATCATATGCACTCTGGCCCGGAGGCAGAATCTCTCCAAACTCCTGAGCCTGGTAGCCGATTACCACATTATAACCGGGGATAACTTCGCCCGAGTCAGGGGAAAGCACGCCGGACAGCAGTTTCAGGAGCGTCGTTTTCCCCATACCATTGTAACCAACAACCGCAATCTTATCGCCATGATTGATCTGCAGCGAAACATCATTCAGCCCGAAACCGCCTTTTTTATATGAAAACGAGACGTTTTCAAGGCGGGCAATTTCACTGCCGCAACGCGGCGGTTTGGGTAAAGTTATTGTACCTGAATAGTGCAGTGAATCAGGGATATGTATTTCTTCCATTTTTTCAAGCTGTCGAATCCAGTTTTGCACCTGGGCAGCTTTGGTGCTTTTGGCCCGGAAACGCTCAATTGAACGCTCGAGCTGCTCACGCTGCTTATCCTGATTCTTGCGCGCGGCAATAAGAGATTTTATCCGACTGTCACGCTCCCTGCGGTAATAGTCATAATCACCGACATAGCGGGTGGCAATGCCGTTATTGATCTCGATCGTCACATTGGTCAGAGAATTAAGCAGATAACGGTCATGCGAGATCAGCAGCAAAGTGCCATGGAACGACTTTAAATAGCGGAACAGCCATTCAATAGCGGGAATATCCAGATAGTTGGAAGGTTCGTCCAATAACAGAATATCCGGATTTGCGATAAGGGTTCTGGCTAAACCGGCACGCATCTGCCAGCCGCCGCTGAAATTCTTCAGCGGACGCTCCATATCCTCAGCCTTGAAACCAAGACCGCTCAAAGCCGCGGCCGCGTCACTGCGGATCGTATAACCGCGCATCTGTTCAAATTTATGCTGAACCGTGCCATGTTCACGCAACAACCGTTCACGCACCGCATCATCAACCGTTCCTTCATGGAGAATGTGATCTATCTCATGCAGGCGTTTGGTGTATTTCTTCAACTCGGGGATAGCATCTGAAGTAAAATCCAATAGTGACAACGGACTGTCGGTGTTTTCCAACTGCTGCCTCAAGCAGCTTATACGCATATTCCTGGGTACTGTGATCGTGCCTTTGTCAGGCTCCATCTCATTCAGTATCATGTTGAAAACGGTACTTTTACCGGCGCCATTTGGCCCGACAATACCAACCCGCTCCCGGGGATTGATCCGGAAGGAGGCGTCACGGAGAATATCTTTTTCCCCGAAAGATTTGTTTACTTCATTAAAGTCTATCATTTAACAACATGTCCCGAAAAAAGAACGGAGCGACAATGCGCTCCGTTCGTAATCAGTTTTTCAACCGGTAATCAGAAATCGATATGCAGCCATTTCTGAATGACCGGAGAAAGTTTCACTACCAGCGGAGTGAAAACAATGCTGACCATAGTCATCAGCTTGATCAGGATGTTCAGGGACGGGCCTGAAGTATCCTTACACGGGTCACCGACGGTATCGCCGATAACACCGGCTTTATGAGCATCGGAACCTTTACCGCCGTGAGCTCCTTTTTCGATGAACTTCTTGGCGTTATCCCAGGCGCCGCCTGAGTTATTAAGCATGGTAGCCAGAACGAATCCGCAAACCAGTCCACCGGCCAACAGACCGACAACACCGGCAACACCGAGGACCAGGCCGGTAGCAACCGGTACAATGATCGCCAGCAGGGACGGAATCAGCATTTCTTTCTGAGCACCGGCAGTGGAGATATCCACACAACGGGCATAATCAGGTTTTTCAGTACCTTCCATGATACCGGGTTTTTCCTTGAACTGGCGACGAACTTCGTCAACCATGGCACCGGCGGCACGACCAACAGCTTTCATGGTCATGGCACAGAAAACAAAGGCCATCATACCACCGATAAACAGACCGCAGATCAGCATCGGGTTCATCAGGTGCAGGTTGAAGGCATCGACGTAAGCCAGGATTTCCGGACGACCGGTCTTGGCGGCAACTTCGATTTCTTTCAGCAGGACATCAAACGAACCATCTTTTGAAGACAGCTTCTGAGCCCAGAGTTTAACTTCTTCAATGTAGGCAGCCAGCAGGGCCATCGCGGTCAACGCGGCAGAACCGATAGCAAAACCTTTACCGGTAGCGGCAGTAGTGTTACCCAGTGAGTCAAGGGCGTCAGTACGCTCACGAACCTTCGGATCGAGACCGGACATTTCAGCGTTACCACCGGCATTGTCAGCAATCGGGCCGTAAGCGTCAGTGGCCAGGGTGATACCCAGAGTGGCCAACATACCTACAGCGGCAAAACCGATACCGTAGAGACCCATGCTGAAGCCTGAGGGAATGATATATCCGGCAATAGCTTTACCGGTTTCAGGATCGACAGAAGGCGGAATGATCTGAGCGGGGGTGAAACCGCCGGCAAAACCGAACGCGCAAAGGATACCGATAACAATAACGATAACCGGGGCTCCGGCAGAGTACATACCGGTCGCAAGACCGTCGATAATAGTGGTAGCCGCACCCATGTTAGCCTGACCGGCAATTCCCTGGGTGGGTTTGTATTCGTCTGAAGTATAGTATTCAGTAAACTGTCCGATAAGAACACCACTGACAAGACCGGCCACAACAGAACCGAAAATATTCCAGGAAATGAGATCCATGAAGATCAGGAAGACCAGAGCGATCAGGATCATAACAGAGCTGCCGAGAGTACCGGTCAACAGGCTGCGGAGCAGCTGTTTCTGAGTAGCACCTTCTTTACAGCGAACCAGGGACATACCCAGGATTGAAAGAGCAGTACCAATACCGGCCACGATCATCGGGGCAAGAACCAGTTTCAAAGCTTCATTGGCATTGGCGTTCTGAGCGCCGACAGCGGCACCGAGAGCAGCGGTAGCAAGGATAGAACCACAGTATGATTCATAAAGGTCGGCACCCATACCGGCAACGTCACCAACGTTATCACCAACGTTGTCAGCAATAGTAGCAGGGTTACGCGGATCGTCTTCCGGAATACCGGCTTCGACTTTACCGACAAGGTCAGCACCGACGTCAGCAGCTTTGGTGTAGATACCGCCGCCAACACGAGCGAACAACGCCTGGGTTGAAGCACCCATACCGAAAGTGATCATAGTAGTGGTAATCTGGACCAGTTTTTCAGTAGCACTGCAGTTCTCGGGAACTATAACCATGCCCCAAAGTTCCATACCGTCCACCATGTGCTGAGGGGTAAAGAAAACTTTGTCAAGGATCAGGTACCAGATACAGATGTCTAGAAGGCCGAAACCGACAACGACAAGACCCATTACCGCACCGGAGCGGAAAGCAACCTGAAGGCCGCGGTTAAGACCGTTGGCTTCATCAGTACAAGCCTGCGCAGTACGGCTTGAAGCAGCGGTAGCGGTTTTCATTCCGAGATAACCGCAGAGACCGGAGAAGAAACCGCCAGTCAGGAATGCGATCGGAACAAACGGATTCTGGATGCCGAGCAGGGCCAGGACCGCGAAAATAATAAACAGAACAACGAATACAACAGTCACAACCTTATACTGCCTGCGGAGATAGGCCATCGCGCCATCGCGAACGTGACCGGCAATTTCCTTCATCAAGTCATTGCCTTCATCTTCTGCAGTCAGTTTTGAGTAGAAGCTCATGGCAACCAGAAGAGCCAGGATTGACGCAAAAGGCGCCGCCAGCCACAGAGTGCCAAGGTTATCGACTTTGTCCAACGTTTGACCGATTCGGTCGTTTGTACTGATCTCAGCGACTTTTTCAGTCACTTCGACCGCCTTCTCCTGAGCAAAAACACTAGCGGATGCCAGCAGTCCAAGCCCGGATGCAATTAGAGTTTTTTTCATTACGTTGCGAACCCTCTTTTTGTTTTGGTTTTTTTGATTGAAAAGGTAAATGTAATCAAAAACCTGTAAATTAGCACCAATTGGCCTTGTTTCAAGAAAAAACCCTCTATTAATTGCAAAATATCGCTAATTATATCATGATTTTCAGGGAAAAAGCAAAAATGACATCGAAAACTACATTATTGTAATAACAGGGGTGGTTGATAATAATTTTGTATACAATTACAATTTAGTAAAGCATTCAAAAAAACGTCTATCGGGAAGTTTTACTGAAAGCATCATCAGGGAGCGGTAAAGTCTAAGAATTTAGACGATATAGTATCAGGAACAATTGCAGTCAGATACAGGTTTCCCATATCATCATATTCTGATTCCAGAACATTGGTACGTGCATGCGCCAGGGCGGCAATATCATGCCGGTCAGGGGGGATAAGCAACTGCATCACGTTGACATTCCGGTTAGCCATCCGCATAATCGCCTTTAACAGCGATTCAACGCCGTCTCCGGTAACCGTTGAGATGAATATCGCATCAGGAAACAAAGAACGTATCCGGGCCAGAACGACCGGATCTCTCTGGAGGTCCATTTTATTGAATACGGTTATAATACGCTTATCGTCAGCCCCAAGCTCACGCAGGACAGACAATGTCGTTTCCCAGTGTTCATCGACATGGCCACTGCTGATATCAAGAATTAACAGCAGAAAGTCAGCCAGAACCGCTTCCTCAAGCGTTGATTTAAAAGCTTCAACCAGCGAATGCGGCAGTTTTCGAACAAACCCAACTGTATCGGTCAGAAGCACCGACTGCTTATCCGGCAACTCCAGTTTACGGGTGGTCGGATCCAGGGTTGCGAAAAGCTTATCCTCGGCCAGCACATCCGCACCCGTCAAATGATTGAGCAGAGATGATTTCCCGGCATTGGTGTAACCAACAATCGCGGCGTGCGGGATTTCATTACGATCACGGCTTTTGCGTTGGGTATCGCGATGCCGCCTGACCGTCTTAAGCTCCTTTTGAAGAGAACTGATGCGCTGTTGAACCAGACGACGGTCAACTTCGATCTGTTTTTCACCCTCGCCGCGTGTCCCTTTATTACCACCGCGCTGCCTGGAAAGGTGAGTCCAGGCCCGGGTCAGACGCGGCAGCGAATAGCGCATCCTGGCCAATTCAACTTGCAGAACCGCTTCACGGGTCGAGGCGCGCTGGGCAAAAATATCCAGGATAACTTCCTGGCGGTCGATTACACAAATCTTTGTAAGGCGTTCCCAGTTACGCTGCTGCGACGGCATCAGATCATGGTCAAAGATCAGGCAGTCCGCTTCAAGCTCCTTGATTTCCTCAAGAATCTCCTCCGCTTTACCTGAACCTAAAAGAAACTTTGGCTGAGGCGTTTTTAGATGTACAGTAATTTTCTTGATAACCGGTATATAGAGATTATCAGTAAGCTCTTCCAGTTCATCCAAATGCTCACGAATCTCCGGTTCATCGTCCCGGTTCTCACAAATCCCTATCAGGATAGCGCGTTCAACTAATTTTCTGTTATCTTTTTCAGTATCTAACATATTCCGTGCTGCGATTGTGGATCAATCGCGTTATTATTTTTCCATATTATTGTTTACACTGCCCAGCAATGCGTAAAGAGACTTCAAGGATGGCACATCCACTCCATGCGCTTCAGCTGTACGGACCGCGTTACCGAGAATAACCTCAACTTCAAGCGGTCGGCCATTTTCAAAATCGACCAGCATACTGGTTTTGTAAGGAGGAAAGTTTCTGGTGTATTCAAGCATGTCATCGATATGCTTATCCGGCACCCTGGCGCCACAGGCGTTTCCAGCCGCGGCAACTTCCCGCATAACCCGCTCTGATAATTCCACCAGCTTCGGATCATCCATAATCTGACGGGTATCGATACCACCACCAAGGACCGAAATCGGATTAAACGGGGCGTTCCAAACCAGTTTGCACCAGCGGGTACTGCGAATATCGGGAGAAACCTTACAACCTACTTTTACGGCCGCAAAAAGCTCATCCAGCTTTTTCAGTTTATCTGAAACGGGGCGCTCTGGCGGATACATGCCGACCGCCAGCGTTCCACCTCCTTCATGTTCCACAATCCCGTCTCCACGCCGGGTGACCCCGATATAAGCTATACCGCTGACCAGGTCAATATCCGGTATTGTCTCCACCAGAGGAGGCTCGATCTCAACCCCGTTCTGCAACAGAAAAACTGTAGCGTCAGGATGAATGACCGGCTTGATCATGGCCGGGACGTCAATCCACGGCAGCGCCTTGACAGTAACCAGAATATAATCCGGCTTTCCCTGATAATCCGCCGCGTCGCGGCAAACCTGTGCAGGTTTAAAGATAAAATCTCCGGCAATGCTTTTGATTTGATAACCGTTACCGGCGACGGCATCATAGTCGGAACGGCACACGACAGAAACAGATGCGCCGGCCTGAGCCAGGCGTCCGCCAAAGTAAGCTCCGACCGCACCGGCTCCAATTACAAGTATTTCAATTTTTTTGTTCATAAGTAGTTCCTGTTGCCAAAGATCGCCGACCCGACCCGGACGAGAGTTGCCCCCTCTTTGATTGCGGCTTCAAAATCTCCACTCATCCCCATAGACAACTCCGGCAATTTTATTCCAGTAGACACCTCCAACCGGTCCCGAAGTTCCCGTAAGCCGCCAAATACCTGACGCAATTCAGTTTCAGATGCGCCGTAGGGCGCCATAGTCATCAAGCCAACGGTCCGGATATTTCTGCAGGCAACGGCGGCTTCAGCCAGAGTCGCAGCCTCGGAGCCTCCGGCTCCATGCTTAGACTCTTCCCCTGAAATATTGATCTCCAGGAGAACTTTTGGTGAAACGCCTTGTTCTCCAGCAATGCGATCCAGTCGGTTGATCAGCTTGACGCTGTCGGCTGAATGAATACAGGAAGAGAGTTCCACCGCCTTCGCGGCCTTGTTGCTCTGGAGGTGACCGATCATGTGCCATTCAATGTCATCAGGCAAAGCCGGAACCTTCTCGATCAACTCATTGATACGATTTTCTCCAAAAACCCGTTGTCCGGCCTCATAAGCAGTTACAATATCCGCAATGGGAAAAGTTTTGCTGACCGCTACTAAGGTAACCTCGTCAGGGGAGCGCCCCGCCGAAGCGGCGGCATTATTGATACGTTCCTTGATCTCGACAAGCTGGCTTTGAATATGACTCATGACAAATATATCCGGAAATTAAAATTAATTACCGGATGGAACTTTGATCTTCTGATCCGGAGGAGCAAGAGTAATTTTGGTTCCGGGCTTGGTGCTTTCAGTCAGCCAGACGTTACCGCCGATTACCGAGCCTTTGCCGATAATGATGTCTCCAAGCACAGTTGCGCCGGAATAGATGGTGACTTTATCCTCAATAGTAGGATGGCGTTTCTGACCTTTGATTATCATCCCGCAAGCGTCTTTCGGGAAACTCAACGCACCGAGGGTTACACCTTGATAAATCTTCACATTGTCGCCCAGGACCGCAGTCTCGCCGATAACAACGCCGGTACCGTGGTCAATAAAAACCCCTTTGCCGAGGTGTGCTCCGGGATGAATGTCAATCCCGGTCAGGCTGTGTGCGTATTCCGCCATCATCCGGGGAATCAACGGGACTTTCTGATGATAGAGGATATGAGCAAAACGCTGAATAGTGATAGCCCTGACGCCGGGATAGCTCAATACAATCTCATCCAGCGAACCAGCGGCCGGGTCACCTTCGTAAGCAGCGGCGATATCAGACTTCATGGTTTCACGAATTCTCGGGATGGCTTTGAGCAGAGCCGCCACTGCGTTTTCAGTCATTTCCGGCAAGTCGCATTTATCGCAATTATCCATTTGGCATTTGAAGCGGTACGCCCGGAATATCTGGTCATGCAGTTCATCATGCAGTTCCGTCAGGATATTTCCAATCGCATATGAAATTGATTTCAAACTGTAGCTCTGGTAACCGGCATAACCGGGAAAAACCACCTCAAGCAACTTTTTGACGATATCCAGCACATTTTGCTGTAACGGCAGGTTGAAGCCCTCAATATGATTGATTCCCTTGGAATCTTCATAGGTAGCGCATATACTTCCCACCAACTCATCAAGGTATTCGCAGCGATTTGGTTCGATGCCGCATCTTCCGCGACCCTTGCAGGCATAGTTTTTATTAAAGTCATTCATAATAATTATTCCACATTCTGTACTTGTTCACGCATTTTTTCGAGTTCCGTTTTCAGCACGACTATTATTGGCGAAACCTCACATGAGGCCGCTTTATTTCCTAAAGTATTGACTTCTCTGAACATCTCCTGAAGCAGGAAGTCGAGGCTACGCCCCACCGGACCTGATTTCTCATGCAGATATATGTCCATTTGGGAACAGTGACTCCGGAGCCGGGTCATCTCCTCTGAAACATCACAGCGGTCGGTAAAAATAACGATCTCGCGCAAAATACGCTCATCGTCAGAAGCAACGCCTTCAAGCTGAGCTTCATTAATACGCGCGATCAAACGTTCCTTTTGCTGTTCCGGTAACGCTAAAGTCAGGGGTTCGAGCTTTTCAACGTTTTCCTTGAAAAGAGTCAGCCTTTGAGTCAAGTCCTTTTTCAATGATTCCCCCTCAGTCCGGCGCATCATCAAGAGCGAGTCCAAAGCCTTGCTTATAGCAGATTTAAAAGTCAAAAGCAATTCCGAGTCCTGCATATCCGGGGCTTCATTTTCGACCACGCCGGGGACAGAAAGAAGCGCCCCCAGATCCAATGAAACCTTAATAGAGCTTTCTTCCGCGATCTTTTCACACTCTTGGGTCAATTTATTAACCATTCGGTGATTGATACGAGTATTTGCGTCAGCGGCCTCACCCATCACGAGATTAACCCTGACATTAATACTTCCACGGTTAATCCGGTCAGCGACAAGACTGCGGAGCAGCGGTTCATAGCTGCCGAGCTCACGCGGCAGGGAAGGCCTGATCTCGAGCTGTTTGCGGTTAACCGCAGAAACTTCGACCTCAAAGCCAATACCTTTTTCACTGCACTCGGCGGAACCTCGTCCGAATCCGGTCATACTTTTCACAGCTTCAACCCTCTAGATTTACTGGACTTCTTCTTGTCCTTTTTCTTCTTCTTATCCTGTTTTTTCGCAGGCGTCTTCACCTTTGGAGGCGGAGGCGTTTCACCCCGGTTATTCAAGAGATCATCCGCGTTCGTCCTGAAAGCGGAAACCGGCTTGAAACCGCCCAGAGCAGAATCTGAACAAGGACCTGAGACAACAATACGCTGATTTACATCGGTTGGGTCTATCCAATACAAGGAAACCTGATATTTATCACGAACGGCCTTGCTTTTGGTAGATTTAGGAGTCCTTCCCGGTCCTGATGCAAGTTCCTCTTTAAACTTGTCATCAGCATCTTCAAACGGAACCCTGCCCTTTGACAGGTCAAACTTGGTAAATTCCTGCTTTGGCGGGGTAAAGCGGACCCGGTTAACCTGACTTTGCTTGAGGAACAATAAATTATTAATAGCATAAAGGGCTGCCGCTTCGCGGGCCTTTATCAAATCCTTCTGCGGTTTATCATAACGTTTCCAAAAGACGCGGTTCGGCTGCCAGTCGTAAAAATCCCCGCTCCCCCATCCGAACACGATAAGGGCCTTATCCCGTCCTGGAATAAGCCAGGTAATGCAAACCTGCGAAGTAGGAGAAGGCGCCCCCAGCTTACTGGAGGTAAATCCAATGATATCCTCGGTCATTATAATCGGCTTATGGAACCTGACATATTCCGTTTCCTGCTGAGCCAGATAACGGCAATTTTCCATGATATAATCGCGGGCCCGGTTGACGGCACGCTCTTCATACCATGAACGGGTCTGACACCCGGAGATAATTACCATTACAGAAAGGCAAACTGCGGCAAAGAATAATTTCCGGCTTAAATATGATCCCATATTCACTCTTTCAATTGTGATCATCCAATCTGGATGAAAAACATTCCGGCTCCGTGCAATCCAAACACAAAACCGTGTATCCGGAGAGTCAATCCGGCGACTTATGACCAGGCTTGAGCAGGTGCGTAAATTCGCAAACCCGCGGATGCTGAATATTCCGTACTGACACGGCCGTCCTCAAGCTCCGAACGGTATTAATATTTATAAAAGCATTAACTTTCCGGTTAATATAGCCCTTATAAGGATAATTTCCATAGTTTAGCCATTTTTTCTAGTTGCACGTATTTAATATAGCCACACCAACCAGTATTCATTATACAATTACAGCCTGCCAGTAATCGATATTTCAAATATTTATTTAATAGACAGTCTGTTTAATATTACTATATAAAGAGCTAAAGATAAATCAATTACACATAATCCAACTTATGAAGACATAAAGTTTAAAGAAAGAAATAAGAGTTGACCGGAAACGATGAAATAAAAACGGGGAAAGATATGATCAGTCCTTTTTGGCTACCGCCATGGATGCTGGAATAAATTCAATGAAGTCGACCTCAGCCACAGTATGCGACCCGGTGTGCTGGCCATTGCCCGCAACACTGACAGCAAAGCGCTTAGGCAATGTTCCATAAGCTTTTTTCAAATCATTGGCAACATTCCGCTCTTCTGTATACCACTGATTCAACTTGTCTTTTTTATTGCGAATAGCAAACCAGGAGCATTTAACGAAACCCGCAGCATAGGAAACCTTGCCAGAGGAACCTTTAGGGGTCTCCGTCGCCCATTGATAGGAAAGATTCTTTTTATCGACCCAGCCGTGAAAACCCACGTAAATAGCCAAAGCCTGGTCATCCTTACCGGGTTTACGAATATCCCCGCCTTTCGGCAAATTTTTAACCCGCCAGCGCCAACGCATTATCGGCAGCTTCTTCAGATCGACCACAACAGTTCTGTCAGTGATGAGCAATCCGGTTGACTTCTTCACAGAAACCCTCAGGACATTTTTCCCGAGCTTTTTATCCTTGACAATCGCAAAATCGGTGTCCGGGACTCCAGGCAAAGTAGCGATGAGTTTCCACCGTTTCGGCATATTTTTGCCGTCAACTTTAACCACTTTTGAGAAATCAATCTTAAAAAAAGTCTTACCGGGGTTGTTCTTTTCATCCGCGCCAATTCTGAAAACCGGAACAGCAATCACAAGTAATATAAATAATATGGTTTTCAATTTTTATCCTTTTTAAGGCAATAGCCTTTGTACCGCTTCATGATCTGGGTCACATATTCCCGGGTGGAGGGGATAGTGATACGCTTGACCACATTACCGCGCTTATCTTCAGGAGCCCATCTGTCAGAACGGCTTTGACCTGCATTGTACCGGCACAACGCCAGCTCAAATACGTGATCATACTTCCGGTACTTTCTGATTCCACGACTCAAGTACCAGGTCCCAATCTCGACGTTTAACTCCGGCTGGAACAGCCTTGCCCTGGACGGAATTTTCACCCGATTGACTCTGGCCCAATCCACCACCGCCTGATCCGGCATGACCTGCATCAAACCAATTTCCCCTTGCCGCCCCACAGCGTCGGAGTCGAATCGACTCTCCTTCCAGATGACAGCCTTTACCAGACGGCTGTCGATTCCATATTTTGCGGCCTTGTCCTGTATAATCCGATCATAAGCGCTGGAGTCTTTAGTGCCGAAAAAGCTGAACGGTTCGCAACCGGTCATCCCCATCGCCAAAAAAAGCCCGGAAAAACCCGGCAATATAGTTTGTTTTATAATTTTCATTTTCAACAGGAAATATAACCCTTGAGCAGTATAAAGTCAAGTTCATCCCACGCATATATGCTAGATCAGGAAATTCATCAAATTAATATGGAAAACATATTCAGCCATTTTAATTCAAATATTAATATACAGCAAAAAACACCCATTTAACTACAAGAACTATCAATAAAAGGCAATATATTAGAAGATAGAAAAAAGCAATTTTCTATTGTAATATGAATATATTATTTATTTAATCCGTACGACGGATAGCGATGTACCGCTTCAAACCTCGCACAATGTGCTCAGGAAGCGGAAAATGCAAATTTGATAAAGGGAAAAAAAATGACTGGCAAAGAACTTGTATTAAGCGCCATCGAGTGTAAAAAAACTGAACGCACCCCATGGGTTCCTTTTTGCGGAGTCCATACCGGACATCTTCTCGGCATTGACGCGGAAGAGTACCTGAAATCCACAGATAATATTATCGCCGGGCTGTCAAAGGCGGTTGAACTGTACCGTCCGGACGGACTGCCGGTTGTCTTCGATTTACAGATCGAAGCTGAAATTCTTGGTTGCGACTTGATGTGGAGCAAAGATAATCCGCCTGCGGTGGTATCCCATCCACTGGCTGATGGTTCGGCGACTCTCGAAGACCTCAAGATACCGGAAGCTACTGACGGGCGCATACCGTTATGCGTGGACGCAACCCGGAGAATGCGGGAGAAGTTCCCTGATATCGCGTTGTACGGCCTGATTACCGGTCCGTTCACTCTGGCCCTGCATCTACGTGGAGCGGATATCTTCATGGATATGTTCGACGCTCCTGAAAAAGTTCATGAACTACTCGAATATTGCACCAGAGTCGCTCAAAAGATGAGTGAGTTTTATATTGAAGCCGGGTGCGATATTGTTGCTGTAGTTGACCCGATGACCAGCCAGATTGGACCGGAGCAGTTTGCCGAATATTGTCACGCCCCCTGCTCCGCAGTGTTTGACCATATAAGGATGAAGGGAGCCAAAGGCTCGTTTTTCGTCTGTGGACATGCAAAGAACAATATCGAAGTCATGTGCGACTGTCATTGCGACAACATCTCAATTGATGAGAACATCCCGCTCGATTACGTTCGCGACATATGCAAAGAGAAAAAAGTTTCTTTCGGCGGCAACCTGCAGTTAACTGCGGTTATGCTGCTGGGAAATGAAGCCGACAACAAGGTCAACGCCATCGAGTGTATGGATATCGGGGGCAAAGAAGGTTTCATCCTGGCTCCCGGATGCGACATGCCGTTTGCGGCTCCGCCGGAAAACGTCCAGGCCGTCGCATGCGTAGTACATAGTGAGGATGAACAGGCTATCGCCCGCGAACTGGCAAAAACCCATAAGAGAGAGGTCGAAACTATCGACTTGACCGGTTACGGAGACAGCGACAAGGTCAAAGTTGACGTCATCACCCTTGACTCCCTGGGCTGCGCCCCTTGCCAATACATGGTCGAGGAGGTTAAGCATGTGGTAGAACCGATGAACAGTGAAGTTGAATGGAAAGAGCACAAGATCAAGGATCCGATGTCGATTGTCATGATGAACTCCCTAGGAGTAAAAAACATTCCGACATTATGTATTGACGGGGAAATCGCTTTTGTTTCAAGAATTCCTTCCGCAAAAGATCTTGCCAAGACCATTCAGAAACGGATCAACATGAAGAAGACCAAGGGTCTCATGTAAAAGCCTTTCTCCTTAGAGTTTCCCGGAATATCGTTTTTATTCCGGGTTGCTCTATTATTTATATTTCAGCTGTCCCGGCACATCCAGCGACCCAGTTTAAGAGCGTAGTCAAGTTTGTGGAAACTTAAGGGCTGGGGACATCGCTCCCCGGGAACTTCAAAGTTAAACAACCCCTGATAGTTTATATCTTTAAGTGCGGTCATAGCCTCTTTCCACGGCACAACACCTCCGGAAAAGGGAAAAATATGATCATCATTAACGCCCATATTATCTGCAATATGCAATGCCTTCAACTTCGCTCCGGCCTTGTGAATAAAACCGGCGCATTCTCCCCGGGCCAAAACCAGATGCCCCGTATCAAGACATATCCCGAAGTTATCTGAAGAAAAAGGAGCTGTCAACTCAAGCAAATCATCAACGCTGCAGCCGACAGGTAAGTTTCTCATATTTTCCAGACAAACTGTAGTTGGAGTCCCTTCAACATAGCGGTCAATAATCGTCAATGAATCCAAAATCGTATCCATTATTTGCTGTTTATCGGAATTATCCGGCCAACCTGCGCCTCCGGGATGCAGGACTCCAGCCTGGATATCCAGTATATTGAAAAGCTCGCACCATGATTTGAAATCATCAAGGAGTTTTGTTCTTATTTTAGGATCCGGATGAGCTATATTGATAGTGAGATAGAAATGCCCCTGAGGGAAAGAAAGGCCAAGATCGTCACAAAAAGATTTGAACTTTTCAGCCGTTTCAGTAATATTACCGCGTTCCAGCAAAACTTTTGCGTGCTCGTCTGAAAGCTCAGAATATCGCCAACCGCGCGCAGCCATTGTTTCGGCCATTTGTTCAGGACTCATTTCGATGAAAAAACTACTCCACATCGAGACCCGCATTTTGGAATCCTCCCGGTTTATACCAAAGTATTGAATACCAAATCAGGACAAAAACTGTTTTCAGCCTTCTCTGCCATTTCAAGGTCAGTTATTCCGGTCAGCATCAGGCCTGAAGTCATGCCGCAGTTATTAGCGCCGCGAATATCTGAAGCCAGTGAATCGCCAAGCATAATAACTTTCTCCGGGTGAGGCTTCTCATCCAGGCCGAAGCGACGCGACATCACCTCTATTGTGTAGTGATAAATCGCAGGGTAGGGTTTTCCCAGATAAACCGGCTCTACAACAATCCCGGCTTCGGCCAGTATGCCGGCCATAAATCGGGCTTTACCACCGGCCCCGATACCGATTTCCCCGGGTTTTCCATTGGGCCAGTATGAATCGGGATTAGGTACAATAAGTGGAATATCCGGATTATTTTTAAGAAGATTTACCGCCGCACTGATCGACTTCTGCCAGTCATAACGCCCCTCACCGACAATTACCGCGGCGCAATCGCTTATTTCACGCGTATCGCGGGTAACCCGGATTCCGGCGGCTTCAGCGAAGCAGGGATTACCCAGGCTGCCAAGAACAAAGACAGTTTTATTTATCAAGTCAAATTCGTCCGCAGCGGATTTCAGAGCATGAGCACAGGAAATAATCTCATCCGGTTCGATGTCAATACCGCCAAGCTTGATGCTTTCACATTTTTCCTGCGGAGAATGATTCCCGTCATTTGTCAGCAGAAAAAAAGGAAAATCATGCCTGCGCAGCCATTCAACAATATCCGAACCTCCCGGCAAAGCTTTCCCGCCGGAGATCAGAGTTCCGTCAACATCAAATAAAATAGCCTCGTAATTACAACTGTTACTTTCCCACCAGGAAATAAAATTATTAAAAAAGTGCATTAATATTTACCTCAATTTTTTTTTCGTGAAGAGCTAATATAGTCATTAACGCGATTAATTCAATAATCGGGGTGAACGTCTTCAGATTAATTCGATTCTATGTCTTGACATTTCAACCATAAGACTCTAACTTAGCAATGAACTTGTCATCATTGAATACCGGAGAGAATTCCCTGCATGTCCAAAAAAGAAAACATTGCTATTATACTGGCGCTCTTTGCAAGCAGCATGTTAATGTCCATCAGGAGTAATACTTCAATATATCTGATAATAATACTGCTGCTGGTTGTGCTGACTGCTATTGTCATGATCATAGCGCACAAGAATAATACAGGCCCACTCAAAGAGAAAACTTTTTCCAGCAAACTCAATTTTGAGGTGAAATACACCGATGAAACCGGTGAATTAATGACCGCGGGGGAAACGCCTGGGAAAATCAGCATTCCATGCTGTGAAAGCCGGAGATTTTTAATAAAAAATCTGAATGAATACAATCTTGATGACTATATCAAAGAGATCAGACGCAAGAAACTAAAAAGTGTAATTATTACCTCTCCAGTATCTCAGGAAATACTGGAAAGGGTAACCGCAGGCTGCCGCAGGCTGAAAACTTTTGATTTCATTGCCGGCGATATATCCGACTATGCCTGTCTGAACAATCTTAAGAAAATTACTCACCTTGGGATCGGGAGCTGCAAAAACATAACTTCTCTGCCGTCATTGTACTTTCGAAAGCTGGAATCATTCGAACTGGAAGGCGGAGATAAGCTGGCAGATATTTCATCTCTGTCAAGTTGCAAAGAAATTAAATCCCTGATTCTTAACGATTGCCCCTTGCTGTCAGATATTTCAGTTATCGAAAGTTTTGACCAACTTTACCACTTGGACTTATGCGGCTCTGAGGAGCTATCCGACTTAAGCCCGGTAGTCCAGCAACGGAACCTGCGCTCTCTTAATCTGGGCAAATGTAATAAAATAACCGATCTGAGTCCAATCCAGTCACTCGACCAGCTTCATGAACTGAGTATAGAAGGCTGGGACCATTTTTCAACCAGTCAGCCATTGGAGCAGATATCGAGTCTTAACTCATTCAAGGCCCCAAGCAGTAGCGACCTTAAAGATTTATCATGGTTACAAAATCAGGTTCAACTCAAAAACATTAATTTATCCGACTGTGAAAATCTCGAAGATATCAGTGAATTGAACAATATGCATGAACTTATTGTTCTCACGCTGAATGCCGCCGGGATAAATAATTTCGCGCCCTTTTCAATCCTGGAAAAACTGGAATATCTGGATCTGGAAAAATGTCACCATCTGACTTCCACGGATTATTTTACAAACATGCTGCGCCTCAGATACCTGAATATGAAAGAATGTCATGAACTTACCGATATTTCAGCATTGTCGGAACTCAAGTGTCTTTCCCAGCTCATCATACCGGGATGTAAAAAGCTAAAAGATATTTCCCCCATATCAAAGCTTTCTGAAATCACTGGACTCAGCCTGGAGGGAGGAGAACTGCTGACAGACCTCTCTCCGCTGAAGAAGCTGTACAACTTACGACATCTTGACTTGATGGATTGTAAAAACATCACCGACCTGACTCCTCTGGCAAAATTGAAATCGTTGATTTTTCTGGATTTGAGCGGCTGCAACCGGATAGCGGACCTGGCTCCTCTGGCCGGGTTAACCAGTTTGCATCAGCTTGACATGCTTGAATGGGATAATCCTGAATGCACAAGGCCGATTCCTCATTTGCCAGAGCTTCGCTCCGTCAATATAAGTAAAAGCAAAATAACAAACCTGAACATTCTGTCACAGCAAACCGAGGTGACGTCGTTAAGTTTGAGTGAGTGTGAAAACCTGAAAGACATATCAGACATTACAACATTGAGAAAGCTGGACATGCTCAGAATGGACTTCTGCAATTCTCTGGCTGATATATCGCCATTGACAAAGCTTATATACCTGACATACCTGGACCTGAGGGATAACGAAAACCTGTTCTATATCCTGCCTTTGAAAGAGATGATCTGTCTGCAAGCGTTATATCTGGGGAACGAAAAGAAATTTCATTTCTCTGATATAGAAATCATCTGTCAGGCGCTGCCATATTGCAAAGTGTTTATTCAAACAAATGATTCAAAAACCAACGATCAGAAATACCCGGAGACTCTGGAAGCTCAAGCCAACGGGGAAACTTGAAGCATTGCTTCTGCAATAAGCTCAGGCAGATCGTCGGCAACGGCCCCTCTGACGCCACAGGGATTGAGCTCCCCGGCCAGTCCGTGAATAAAGACTGCCGCACAAGTCGCCGCAAACATATCACCCCGCCCCTTTGTGGATGCGACAAAAGCACCTATCAGCCCGGACAGGCAATCACCACTGCCTGCCCCGGAAAGAGCAGGTGAGCCGCTGCTGTTAACGACCACATGACCGCGTTTGTCTGCAATAACTGTATTTCTGCCTTTCAGCACAACAATCGAATTAGTGAATTCAGCCAAACCTGCCGCTTGCTCAGACCTTCCGGCATTGCGTAAATGCTCAAGTCCTAATCCGTCAATCAGCATCCGCATTTCGCCCGGATGCGGAGTCAATATACTTTTCCCCGTATTGACCAGCAATGAAATGTTTTGCGAGATCAATGCCAGGGCGTCGGCATCATAAATCACCGGCTGGCCAGTATTCCCGCAGGCTTGAATAAAAATATCACTGCCGGGCTGTCGATCCAGTCCGGGACCACAAACAATCACATCAACATGTTGGGCCATCTGCTCCATTAACGGAACCGCGGACTCATCAAGGTTGGGGGTGCCGGAATTTTGTGAGATCAGCGCTTTCGGAACCCTTTGGGAGCCAGATCTACCCGCAGTAAGTAAATAAACCATACCAGCTCCGCCGCGCATCGCGCTCTCTGCGGCCAGTAACGGAGCACCGCGATACCTGTCGCAACCTCCGCAGACAAGAACCCGGCCGACAGAATTCTTGTAGCTCTGCATCGGCACTCGCCCCAGAAAATCTTTTGTGTCCGGCGCAAAATAAATATCCTGATCGGATTCTGCTTCCCGGATATATTTTTCAGGAATGCCGATTTCAACCAGGCGCAGCCGTCCGCAGTAATCCGGACCGCTACCGCTTACCAGCCCATACTTCGGCAAACCGATTGTGACCGTGAGATCGGCCATTATGCAGTCGGTTTCAAAATTACCGGTATCCCCGTTCATACCGGACGGCATATCAAGCGCGGCCACCGGCAAGCCGG